>LULV01000178.1_pt1 | contig 15541 bp, 8 predicted proteins | sample 728081 | NCBI WGS metagenome assembly LULV01 (sample SAMN03860280, study PRJNA289734) | marine metagenome | biome: seawater column; feature: ocean; material: water; isolation source: Red Sea water column Station 108 - depth 25m | place: Saudi Arabia: Red Sea | collected 2011-10-15 | depth 25 m | reverse complement strand
CTCTAAGCCCTTTTAGTCTAGCTCTAATGCCTACATCTACATAGGGTGAAAAACAGTCCCAATACATTGTTTCTTCAAGCGGCACGGGGTCGCACTCTTTCCAACACAAAGCTGTTATTGGTCTTCTTGTCCAGTTTACTCCATTATCTAAATAACATTCAAATAAAGGCACCCTTTTCTCCATGGAGGTCACAGAATGAACATCGCACATTGTGTATTCTCCGTGTCCCTTTTTGTGATTAAAAAGATATTCGTTTCTAATAAAACAAGTAAAAGTAGGTAAATTGTGAGTTAAGTAAGGCATAAAAGATAATAAAATATTCCATAGAATATTACACTTTTTGTATTATAATCTCGCATGAATCATAAACAATACGCAATTTATAAACCAAATCCATCAAATGCTGGCTGCGCTTTTTCTTTCAAAATTATAGAAACTGATAAAGAAGGTAATGAAATAAAACCATCTTTTATAGTTCAATCAATTAAACAAGCGTCTTGGGACAGCCAAAGAAAAAAGGGTTCTTTTAGTGCAAATTCAAAAGATCCAGAAAAAAATATTCATTTTAAACTCAACGAAATTGAAATTGGTGGCATGTTAAACGCTATTGAAAACTATACAGAATTTTCTGCTTATCACACTTACAATGATGACAGAACTCAAATTTCTTTTAAACCATACACTAAAAAGAATGGCGATAAAGCTTTTTCCTTTAGTGTTATTAAAAATACAACTTTAAAGTTTGGTTTAGGCATCGAATTAGCAGAAGCTAGAACTTTAAAAGGTTTATTTGATTTATTTCTTTTTAAATATTTTAATTACTAATGAGTAAAAAGAAAATTCTTTTTCATTCAAACTCTGCAAAAGCTTTTACTGGTTTTGGAAAAAACGCCAAAAATATTTTACGTTATCTCCATAAGACTGGCAAGTATGAATTGATAGAATTTTCTAATGGAGTGCAATGGGGAGACGCGTCTTTAAAATTAAGGCCTTGGAAAGCTCAAGGGTCTTTGCCAAATAATCCCGCAGTACTTCACCAGTTGAATCAAAATCCAGATCAAGCCAGAGCTGCGGGGTATGGAAACGCTACTATTGATGCTGCTATAAAAGAATTTAAACCAGACATTTATCTTGGTGTTGAAGACATTTGGGCTTTTGGTGGTTACTGGAACAAACCCTGGTGGGATAAAATTAATCATATGATTTGGACTACATTAGACAGTCAGCCAATCTTACCTCAAGCTATTGAAGCGGCTCCTAAAACAGAGCATTTTTATGTTTGGGCTTCTTTTGCTGAAAAAGATTTAAAAAAGCTAGGTCATGATCATGTAGGCACTTTACATGGAACAATAGATACTAATGATTTTTATCCTCTTCCTGATTCCGAAAAGAAACAATTAAGAGATGAATTTAATCTTACTGATGATTTTATTGTTGGGTTTGTTTTTAGGAATCAACTTAGGAAGAGTGTACCAAATATCTTAGAGGGTTTTAAAATATTTAAAAAAGACTGCCCTAAAGCAAAATTACTTTTGCATACGCATTGGTCAGAGGGTTGGGACATACCAAGATTAATTGAAGAAAAAGATTTGTGCAAAGAAGATATTTTAACTACATATTATTGCTCCGCTTGCGGTCGATATGAAATACGCCCATTCACTGGACAAGAACAAACTTGTCGTTTCTGCGGAACCGAAAAGTCTCTTAATACAACAAACATACAAAATGGAGTTAATGAATCTCAATTAAATGAAATATATAATATTATGGATGTTTATTGCCATCCATTTACAAGCGGTGGAATGGAAATACCAATTTTTGAAGCAAAGATGACAGAACTAATTACATTAGTTACAAATTATTCTTGCGGAGAAGATTCTTCGACTACAGAGTCTGGAAGTTTTCCTTTGGAGTGGTCGGAGTATAGAGAGCCAGGAACTCAATTTATTAAAGCCTCAACTTATCCTTCTAGCATAGCAAAGCAATTAAAAAAAGTTTATCAAATGAATCCATCCAAACGTTTGCAGATGGGCAACCTGCTTGATGAGGGTAAAAAAATAGCAATTATAATTCCTGAATCCGCTGTCGATGTTTTGTGGGTCAATTCTTTAATGGATAATTTTAAAAGTATGTATTCAGAGTTTGATATTTATGTTTTTACAAAACCAGAATTTTTTGATTTTATAGAAGACCATCCAGCGGTGCATAAAGTTTTACCTTATTCAAGTGAGATAGATAACGTTCATTTCTTAGAGGGCAAGGGTAACCATAAAGGTTTTTTTGACATGGCATTCACGCCTCACTACGGAACTCAACGTTACCATAATTATCATCATAATGGTTTAGATAAAACACAATTTGAATTAGTATAAAATGAGTAGTTTAGCAGAAGTTTACGCAAAAGATTTAGGCGTTAAAATTACAAAGCCTACTATTACAGATCATTACTTTCCTATTTACTGCAATAAGTATGTATGTTGCGATATAACGACTGATACATCATCTCAACAGTATGAATACTGGGACGTGGTTAATGGATTACTGAAACCAATTTTTGCTGATCATAATATTGGAACTATTGAAATACCTAAAGCCATTACGAATAAACAAAAAAACTTTATAATAAAAAAATCTTTAATGTATTTTGGTGTCGCTAATCATTTTGTAAACATCGCTGACTCTTACGAGCTTCCTTCGGTTTCTTTGTTATCAAATATGTATGAACAAAATTTTAATTTATTTAAAAAAGCAAAAGTAATCACTCCAGACTTTACAGAAATAAAACCTTCATATTCTCCTCAAGAGAATCCCAAACGAATAAATGAAATCAAACCAGAGCAAATAGCTCAATCAATTTTAGATGGACTAGGTATAAAACATAAAATAAATTTTAAAACAATTAGAATTGGACAAAATTTTAAAACCGATATAGTAGAAATAGAACCAAACTTCTTTGCCCATTCAAACGAATTAGTAGGCAAGCCAGTAAACATTCGTGGAGATTTGCATTTTGATCTAGCAAATATCTCTCATTGGTGTACAATGTGCATCGTAAATTTATACGTATCAGATGTATTTAATATAGAAGCGTTAAATACAATGCCAAATTTAAAACAACTTATTTTTAAATACGAAAAAAAGCATGATGAATTAGATTTACATAAATTTTTTAAAAAATTAAAAAATAAAAAAGTGCAAATAATAATTTTAACAGAAGACGAAGAAATTTTGTCTGATTTAAGATTAAAATATTTTGATTATAATGTCATATTTGATGAAAAAAAATCTAATATTTCTGAAAAAATCTCAGATAATTGCAAGTACATGTCTAAAAAGAAATTTATTTTAAACGCTGAAGTTTATAGCTCAGAATCTTCCGCAAAAAGACTTGACAAATCTAATAGTTTTGTGTACGATGATATTTCAAAATCAGAAATAGAAAGTTTTTACATATATGACGAAGAAAAATAAAATTTACGGCCCAGACATCTGGAAAAGAAATGAGCATGGACTTTTAGAATCCGTGGATTACGAATTCAATTCAGACGGCTCAGTTAATTGGAGAGCTATGATTAGCCCCGAGCATCTATACCCAAATAAAGATCATTTTGAAATGCGTAAGATGCCAGTTCCAGAATCTATTGATGGTTTAGAAGATCATCAACTTTTAATTAAGCTTGGTGGAATCAAAGAGCTGGCAAAGCTTCGTGGTTTTCATAATGTAACCTATGACGTTACAGAATCTTCAGATAGTCGTGTTGTCGTCCAATGCATGATAAATTGGATAGAAAATTATGAAAGTAGTTGCTCTCAAACTTTTGCTTCTATAGCTAACGCCACAACACACAATACGAATGGATTTGCCGCTAAGTTTTTAGAATGTATTGCAGAAAATCGCGCATTTGTCCGCACTGTCCGTAATTTTCTTGGCATTCATATTGTTGGAGCTGACGAGATTGATTCTTCCAAGAATAAATCTCCTATAGTGCCACCTCCATCGTCCTCTGGAGCTAAAGATATTAGCCCACAAGGGATTTTAAAAGAAAAAGCAGGGTCAGACTTCGAATCCTTTAAAGGATGCCTTCGTGCTTGGTACAAGACTGGAGCGTACACCCATGACCCAGAGGTTATTAAGACTTGGAGTGAATACAAGGATATTCCAGCTAAAGAGTGCAGAAAACTATTAAAGCTGCTTTAGGTGTAATGTTATTTGTATGGAAAAGTACGAAAAATATAAAACATCTAACTTCTTAAAGGAGAAGATATTTGTCGGGACAGAAGAATCAACTATACCAAAAGAAGATAAAAATTTTATTGAAGACGTTCTTTCTAAATCAGATTTTTCAACTGATTTTTCATTAAATGCGGCAATTGAAACCATTAGCTTGGTTGATTCTAACTATGAATGTGATGTTTATCAATTCACAGATGACAATAAAGTTTATTGTTTAAAAATCAATGAAGACGATGAAGATGAAATTTTAAAAAAAGAATTTGAAAATCTAAAATTATTAGATAATAAACCTATTACTCCTATTCCGCTTCTTTTTAATCAAATAGAATATTCCAATTCTACTGTTAATATTTCTGTTGTAACGTTTGAAATTAGTGAATCTTTTGAAGATATTTCAGATAAAATTATAGTAGATAATTGTGATCTTTTAGCTCAAAATTTTTCTTTTTTGCACGAGTACACGGAGGGAAAGAAAGAAAACCAAAGCGTAAGTTTTGTAGAAAAAATTATAAGAGATTCTTCTTTTGTTAATTTTATTCCAAAAGATATTTTAAATAAAGTATCAACGCAAATACCAAACTATGATTCTCATTTAGCTTTACTTACAAAGTTAACAGAAAATATTTTTGATGATTTAAATTCTTTAGATCAAAGCAATATTTCCTTATGTCACACTAATCTTAAAAAATCTAGAATTTTAATGAGAGATGGGTTTGTCAAATTTATTAATTTTCATTACTCTGATTTTTTAGATCCCTTTTTTGATATAGCATTTCTTTTACTTAATACTGGGCTTAGCAATAGCAAAACTGCACAAGAAAACTTTTTGCGCGAATATTTAAACTTTCACGAAAACATGGACGCAAGCCTTGAATCATCCTTAGAAAAGTTAGAGAAATATAAAAACTTTTGTTATAGATTAGCCATGTTAAGATTATCTTCTGATTTTATTTTTGAGCTTTCCCTTCATGGAACTAAAAGGTCTAATAGAATAATAAAAATAATTAAAGCTTATGAATATTTAAGACCTTACATTACAAAATATCATTCGGAATATTTAATTCATAGTGATGATTTTTTCTATTTGATAAGGTAACTATTTATAATATTTTTCTATTTCAATATTAATTTGTTCAATCTTCAAGCCCGTTTGGTTGTCTATGAAGATTTCAAAATCTTTTTGACCGTAATCTAACCAACTTCTTTTAGTTTTTTTGTAATAAGAAGTTTCATCTTCGCTCGACGAATTACTGATATTTAATTCTATAAAATTATTCAATGACAGAGTTCTTGTCTGCGCCTCGCCAGAATGTAAATAAGAACAATCAAGTATTATATTATAACCAATCTCTCTTCCGTTTTCAATTGCTTTAAAATCAAAAGAGGCATTGCCGTTCGAAGAATAAGATAATTGTAAATTTTCGTTAAATTGAGCAAAGTATACTGATAGTAATGATTGATCTATTTGATTTGAAATTTGATTTATAGGCAAACTTGAATCATTTGTCGGTTGCTGTATTTGACCAGTAACACTTTCTGAAAATTCTCCAGTTCCAATAATATCTTTAGCTGCAAATTTATAATAATTTAAATTATAATTTGAAATTTCATCGTAAAATACTGGTATTTTGTAACTTGTTTGATTTGCGTTTACATTTTCTATTTTTAATTTTGCAAATCCCGAGTTATCCTCTGATGAATAAACTTCAATTGCGGTTGAATCTAAACTACCCTCTATACCCATATCAAAAATAATTCTATCTTGATAATCTGTTTTTGAATTTACTTGTATTTTTGGAGCCCTATTTAATACGGAATACATAAATGTGTCACATAAAATATTTTGCTTGTCGTATAGGTAAAAACCCAATGTATAATTTCTTAAATTACTAATGCTTTCTTCCTTTTTTAATTTAGATAAATTAAAATTATTAGATGTATATATATCCCATATACCAGTTACAAATTCATCATTTTCATTAAAAAGTTTTATGCTTACGTATGGAGATTCAGGAGAATTAAAATAAATTGGATTAGCATTTTCGTCTTGCATAGACAAACTAAAAAAGTCATTTGACGATACAGACTCTCCAGTTTTATAGTTTATAGAATGATATTTATTTTGTGTTGCGTTTATTTCGCTTTTCAAGACTATGTCCTTAAACTGTATTTCTGATGAAACTTCTGTCGCATCGATGGTAAAGTGGTTTACTACTGTGTCTGATGATTCTGGATTTTTTATAGAGGTAACTTCCGTGGTATAGTCGCCAACTTGATTTAGGTTATAAAAAGCAAAAAATGTAACTGGTGGGGAAGTTTCGGTATTTTTTTCAAATTCTTTATACGCATAATATCCATTTGGAAAATTTATTGAGACTCTATATTTTGTTTCTGAACTACCTATAACTCCAGTAATATTTCCAGTTATTGATGATCCTACTAACTCGCTTGCAATCGGCCCGAGTGGAGCGCTTGGTCTATTTATAGTGTTGTTTAATACTCCTATATTATATTCTTCTTCTATAGTTTGTATGTCTTGAATTTCAACTTCACTAAATTTTCCACTTTGATGCTCTAAAGCTGTTATTTTGTAAAGATTATGGTCTTCTTCTGTTACATTAATTATTTTAAAAAAGTTATTAACATTGTTTTTTAATTTTAAATTAAATGATGACCCAGGAACTAACCCGCTTATATCATCAAAATTACTTTGATCTGCCTCAATATTTAGTTTGATAGACTGAGAATTATTTGTAAGACTTGCTCCAGTAATTTTTGTCTCAAATACAAAACTTGAAGAAATCGTATCTATCTTTTCGGAGTTTAATTCTCCAGAAAAATTGTCACCATCAGCGCCAAACTGATAAGACTGATTAAATTTTACTATATCATACAAAGCGTTTATTTCCGCTTGCCCTTCTTTCTTATAAAGATATAAAGAACCGCTTTCTCCAGTTAATATATTTCCAGTATTAATAGAATTTTCTATCTCTATAAATGGTTGATCATCTGCAAATCCAGCATTTAATACTTTGCCGTAGTTTAATTCAAAACCTTTTAACTCGTCATCAATTCTAATTATGTCACCAGGAGCCAAAAATAAAGCGGATTGCTCTGTAGAAAATTCTACTATTTCTGTCTCTAGTTTATTGCTTAGCAAAACATACTTGCCCACTCTCCTTGCTTGCGATCTTGAAGTTGCTCCTATTCCATTTTGAGTATTAGTTATTAATCCCCGCTCTCTGATTCCATTTTCATCTTCAACATATTCTTTTTTAATTTTAAAATTATCTCTTTTATCTGCGTAAAAAACTTCGACTCTTGTGAACCTAGCTTGCTTTAAGACATCTCCGTAATTAAAAGTGCCATCAAAAACATTTGAATTATTAAATATTCCCGATACTTCTTTAGGGTTATCAATTGAAAAATTAAATGATCCTCCAGCCCAATATGATACCGCTCTAAATATTGATGCTATATTTCCTATAACATTAAAAGCATTTTGACTATCAAGTAATAATAAATTACAAGAAAAGCGCGGTTCCAAACCTCCTTGTTCATCTGGCAGGCCATCAAAAAATCCATCTTCGTCAACTGCATCACAATATCTTCCTATATTATATAGTTCGAATATATCTATATCTTCTAAATCATCTATTTGATTTCTTATTCCGTAAACTGGGTTGACCAAAAGATCATATAAAATCCAAGCTGGATTGTCTGTCCAGGCGTATTTTAAACAGCCATCCCAATTTCCTATATAAACTTGCTCTTTATTTTTACCGAATTCAAAAGCCGTATCTTCAGCAGTTCCTGCTGGCCCAGTAATTATAGCATGATTGCCGTTGAACTTATCTTTTAGCGAGTTGGCTGCTATTTGAGTGCTTATCAAAGTGCCATCCCAATGATGTATTAGTTCATTATTTTTTCTTATTTTTAAATCTACTACTTTACTTCCATTAGTTAACAATCCGCTAGCGCCTCCGCTAGTCAAAACATTAGTAGCTGCTCCAATAAGTAGGCCACTTGAACTAGATGGATCGTATGTGAAATTTGTTCTTGATGCGTTGCCAGAGCTTGTAAATAAAGCGACGTTATTAACCGCTACCGTTAGAGTAAATCTAGTTCCAACTGCCTTCAAAGATATGTCAAAAATGTCACTAGAAGATTGAGATGATACACTGCCCGACAAAGTAGTCGGAGATCCAGATGCATCTACAATTACAGCTTTAATTAAATTATTTTCTTGTATAATCGCGACTCTACCAGGACGGCTATAATTATCTCCTTCTACATCAATAATATATTGAGAAGTACTTGCGCTTAAATCTCCAAATTTTACTTTAGTTTTTATTTCGTAGTTTTCTGTCCCTATTACAATTCTATTTGGCGCTTTTGCAAAATTTTTAGTGCTAGTGCTTTGATCAAAAGTAAATATATTTCTAAGCCCATATTCTGATTCATTTTCAATAAACCTCTTATCTGCTCCTCCAGCTTTTAATGGAGAATAATTAGATGGAACTAAAACTTTTTTTAACTTTGCGTCGTAGGTTCTAATTGGTATATTAGCAAAATTTCTAGCGTCTAAAGATACAGCTCCCAAAGCGGAGAATGGATAATAAAATTTTGAATTTATTTTTTCTGTTATACTGGCTAAAGAACAATCTCTTTGTATTAAAACCGATTCAGTTTCGAAACTTAGTTTTGATATTTTAACATACCTGTTTACATCTTTCCAAGATTCATTTGGGAAAACTAAATCAGTGGAGGTCAAACCAAAATTAGTCATTATAGTAGAAGTCATCCCAGGTATAGCGCCAACTGTTAGATTTTTTAGTACACTGTTTTTTTTCAGAGTTAATTCATATGGGGCATTTAAATATGCTCCTTCAGCAAGCCCAACGTAGGCCGCTCTTTTAATTTCTCTAAATTGATTTAGCGCTATATTCTTAACTGGCGTGCCTGCAGCTAGCAAAGTTTGAATGTTTGTTTCATCAGTATCTCCTTCAAAACCGTGCTCAAATTTTATACCTAACGAACATGCCTCGCTTCTGCCTAAAGTGCCATCATCTGTAGCTTCCGTATCTCTTAACAAATCTATTCTAATTGTAGGCGATACTGTATCAACTTCATTTTGATACACTACATGAGTATAAGTAAAAGCATCGTGCTGTGTTTGTGGCGCCGTATTCCAAGTAGAAAAATTTTGCGCAGGTGGCGTAGGTGTAAGTGTTGTATCTTGCCTAATATCGTCATTACCTGCTCCTATTTTAGCAAAGGTCTTTGTATTTCCAAATTGATCTTCAAATGTCAAACTAGCATTTGCATCACCGCCCAATATAAATGGTCCGATTAATCTAGAATTTAACAAATAATCTCTTTTTATTTCGCCATATCCATCCAAAGGTTTTTGAAACTCATTGCCTTCATTAAATTTAAATTGAACATTATTAAAATTTAATCTTAAATTGTTGTCGACATTAACTCCAAAACTTAATTTTTTACCCATAACTTCTCCACGAGGTGGAGAAACTTGATTTTGAGCTACATTTTCAAAATTAATTCCTTGAGTTGTGCTTGCTAATACATCATAACCCGCATTTTGCCCAGCCAATATTGCAGGCGCCCTATCATCAGGATTTAGACTAGTTGCTAAAAATTTACTTTCAGTAAATGGTTCATCTCCAATATAAAAAAAGTATACCCCTCCTCCTATAAAATTTTTAATACGACGAAATGTAAAAACAGAAAAATCAAAGGTTTTAGTATCGGTAGTGCTAAAATCTGGAGCAAAAGCAAAAATATTATCTGGTATACGTATAATGGTGTCTGAATTGTCTGCTTTTATATACCTTTCTTCCTTAGAACCGTTTAACAAAAAATTTGCATAAATCGGAGATTTGTCGTTAGAATATATTTCAGAATTTGAATTAGTTATGACTCCGTTAATATTAAACTGAATCAGACCTAATTGCGACATGAATGCAGAATATTCATCAAAATTAGCAAACAATTCTGCAATTTCATTTTCAATTTGAGTAATGCCGTTTATCGCTTTAGTTGCCAAACCAAGAGAATTATCTGTACCCGCTATATAAGTGTTGATATTGTTTTTTATATTAGTTAGGGCTGTGCTTAAAGATGTTTGCGAAACCCTGTCTACATATTGCACATTTGCGCTGTCTAAATCTCCATTTGTAAATACTTTTTCAGTATTTTCTTTAATGGGTGTATCGTTAAAGTAGACAGAGCCCAAAAGGTCTAAGCCATCTGCTTTTTGTCCATCTCGTAGGCACAAGCCCTCTATTGGACCCTCAGAAAGTAAATCGAGAGATTTAAGAGTTGATGTACTTTGTAACAAAGATGTATTTTGAGGTGGAACCAGAAAAACATCTTCAGCATCACCTCCAGCTTTACCAGCACCCAACAGTCTATTTTTAAACTTATTTTTAAATACTTTCATTATATTTTTTTAACTTTAAATTCAAAACCCTCAAATACTCCACCTTCCGTTAATACATTTACACCATAAAAATCTTCAGACATATCCACGACTGTTTTTTGAGATAAATAACCCTTATTTTTAAAATTTAAATTAATTTTATTGCTGTTATTATCTGAATTTATCTGTAGTTTTATATTGCCCGACTCTCCACTAATCATAGACGAAGATAATTCACAAATAGCTTTTGATCCATTTCCATAGAATCCTGTTTGATTGTTAGATGATTCAAAATTAGACAGTTCTCCAGAGAACTGCTCCCAATATTGAGCAGAATAAATCGGAGCAATGCTATCTTGATATCTTTGTATTGCGGACGTGCTACCTGGTATGACTCCATCAAAATCAAGAGCTTCGCTGTCTCCAAAAGCATCTTGAGCAATAATTTTAAATTTTATTATTTCATCTTCGGGTAATTCATGTATATCAAAATCATAAAGAGGTATGCTGTAAATAAGTTCTTTTCTACTTGGAAAAAATGTTTTAATGATCTTATCGTTTGCGTAAACCATAATTGATCTAACTTTTTCAAACTCTTTTATTTCTGCATTGATAAGCAAATCTTTTTCTCCTACCACTTTTGCATTTAAAATTTCTGGAGGCATATCTACAAGCGTTTTTTGAAGTAAATCTATGACTTGGTTATCGTGGTAGAGTTCAACTTTAAACTGCATTTCTCTTACTAATTTTTTAGTAAATTCTTTTAATTCATCTAAAGAGAATTCAAATTGATCTATTTTTTGGTTTACCAAAATTTTTTCATCTTGAATTTTTATTGTCAGGTAGTAGTTATGCGAACTAAGAATCATCCTTTCACCAAAAATATCTCTTACATCTACGTTTATTTTAACTTGTTCTCCATCACTCTTGATATCTATTTCTTTTAAAAATGGATTTGCAGAAACTATTGGATTATCGTTTTCAATCGAAAAAGTTTTTTCAATAAAAGAACTTGATTCTGGATTTTTAAGAGATTTAAATTTTAAATTATATACGCCAAAAGTCGGTAAATTATAAAAACCAAAGTTTGTTATTGGTTCGTTGCTCGGTGACACATTATCGCTATCTTTTTCGAATTCTCTTGTGACATATTTGCCATTTGGATACGTTACTCCAACTCTGTACTTTGTTTCTGTTCCATTAACAACTCCAGTGATATGTCCAGTCACAAACTTTACACCTATCGCATCTGTACCAGTTATAAAATTAACTCCAGCAGGAGGAGGGGGTGTATTAATATTATTTTTCGGAACTCCTATATTGAGTAACGATTCTTCCGCTTCTTCTGGTTTTTCGTATGTTTCTATAAAATCAAATTTACCGCTATGAAATTCCTTTGCTGTAATTTCGTATAAATTTTTATCTATCTCACTAATTTTTTCTACCCTATATTGTTTATGTTTCACTGTGTCGTCTATAACTTGTGCAATAGAGTTTATTGCGTTGAAAGAAGTAAATACATCAGCGGTATTTTTTTCTTGTTTAGGGAATAAGTTTATAAAATCTCCATCGAGTTGGGAACCAGTTATTGTTAAAAAATGTTTTTGATCTGTTATAATTTGTTCTGGTTCAAATCTAATATCATCAAATTGTAGTTTATTGTATGCTTCTTGTACGGTTTCTGTTTCGAGCGCCGAAACTAGTAAATTGCCTGTTTTAGTAACGTCTATGCTAAATTGATTATCATAAAGATGCTTATCATAATTATTTAATACTAGACTAGGCATAACAAAAGAATAATCTACATCTGGTGTTACTAGCTCCTCATCTCTTGAGCTCAAATCTGCCCTAATATCAGTTTCATAAACAGTATTTTTTATGAATTTTTGTGGTTTAATTATATCACTAACGTCTTTAATTTGGGCGGTTCGCAGCCCTTTAAAAATTCTGAACCTTTCAGAATCATCAAATTTTGCAACACCTCCTAAAAAAGTTACTAAACTTTTATTTTGCAAAAACACTATAGGTGATTTAAAATTAGTGGCACTAGTATCCCAAAGTATTTGATTTGATGCCCATTCTTTATTGTCAAAACGTTTTTCTGATCTTGCGTAATATATTTTTTTGTGCGCAAAAGCGCTAGATTGAGCGGTGTCATCAATATTATGAGTAATATACACATCTTGATCAGCACTTAAAAATAATTCTACTCGATCATAGATACTTCTTTCGCTCCCCCAAACAAAAACATCGCTGTAGCTATCTGAGCTGGTAAAGTCCCCTCCTGTAAATTCGGTATATCTAATTTCTGATTCGCTGTTTGATCTTCCTCTTTTCTTATAAACTATTGTTGGTAAATTATTCCTGAGCTTCATGTCGAAATTAAAATCACGTAAGTCGTATTCCTCATTTCCAAACTCATATTTTTGATGTGTATTATTTGAAGTATTTATTTTATATAAAATATATTTACCTGTATCGGCGTTTCTATTTATAACTCTAGTTAATAAATAAAGAAATCCAGAAGAATCGATTTGTCCTATTATCATATGATCACCAGATTCGAATCCGCTATTTGAAGCGTCTGTTATTGTGACGGATGTCCAGTTTGATGTATTTGTAAAATCCCCTCCACTGTATTTAAAATAACCTACTTCAGCATAACCGCTTTGCTCTGTGATAAAAGGTATAATTACATTGTCTGAGTTATCAATAACTACATTTGTTTCAAGTTCTTGAAGCACATAATCAAAATCATCGGTTAAAAAATCAACTTGGTCAAATGTGTCACCATTTTTCTTTAAAACTGCAAAACGCAACTGGCCGCTTGCCTCCGAAACAAATATATAAGGTAGTCCTTGGCTGTTTACTTTGATAGCCAACCTATCATAACTAAACTGCCCAACATTAGGCTGTCTTAGATCGTAGTCTATATGAGTGTAAACTGCGTTAGATACGTCGCCATCGGTTATAGTACCTTCCGAGTATCTTATCTGCCTTGCAGTACTCCCATTTGCATTTGGACTTACTATGTGTAATTTTTCTTTAAAATTAGAAAATTCTTTTATAGAATATATTTCCTTTTTTGTGCTGAAGTTTCTTAGCTGATCACTTATTTCAATCACATTTCCTGGACTTAAAAATAACGCATTGTCGTCTGTTTGAAAATTTACTATTTCCGTCTCATAAGAGTTGTTATACAAGAACTGTTTTCCATATCTCCTTGCTTGGCTTCTTGATGTGAAAGCAGTAAATGATAATTCTTTTTCTACTTTGCCGTATTCTCTTAGTAAATTGCCGTCTTCTACATACTCTATCTTTTTCTTAAAACTTTCGTGTTTATCTAAAAATGGAACTTTTACTACTGTAACTTTATCTTGCTTAAATTTTTCTGAATATGTAAAATCTCCGTTTACAACATCGGCATTAGTAAAAGCCCATGATGGCTCAGTTGGTTTATCAGCCCATAAGTTGTACTTTCCATTTTCAATATAAAGAGCCCCAAAAAATAAATCAGTTATTGTATTTATCAAATCAAATGCATTGTAACCTTTCTTAACTAAAAAGTTGCAAGATAATCTTGGTTCAGTTTGGCCTTTTTCGTCGTATATTGGTAAGTAAAAACCATCATCATCTACGGAGTCAAAGTATCTACCAATATCATAAAAATTAAAAATATTAACATCCTGTGCAGCATCAACCATTGAACCAGCTCCATGTGTATAGTTAGTTAATAAATCATAGATAATCCACGCAGGATTATCTGTCCATTTTTTTTGCAGCATGCCACTCCAAAAAAGATCTTTTTCATAAATCCTCAAGGGGGTTCCTTGAATATTTATTTTTACTATTTCCATAGAGCCTTCTCTAACAAAATTATTTCTGGAAAAAGCCATTGCATTTCTAGATAAAGCAAGAGCATCAATTAGTTTAGTGTTTGCTGAATTAACTATATCAAAAGAGTCGGGATGGGGGAGTGGGGTATGAATATTATCAAGTAAAAATTCTTCTTTTTGCGGGTGCTTGATAAATAAATAAATACGTCCGCTAGTTCTAACACTTTGAATGTCTGCGGGATCTTCAGCGGATTCGCTCGCGCTCACAGCAATCATAGGATCGCCATTATCATTTAAAACAATTTTAACATGGATGGGAGAGGACCCAAATAGAGAAGGTCTTTTAGAAACACCAAAAAGAGTTGTAAAAGCTTTTAAAGAGTATTTTAAGGGTTACAAAGAGGATCCCAACCAAGTTTTAGATAAAACTTTTGGAGATGTTGAGGGTTATGATGACATGGTTATTCAAAAAAATATTTCTGTTCAAAGTCATTGTGAGCACCACATGGCACCAATTATTGGAAAAGCTCATGTTGCTTATATACCTAGAGATAGAGTAGTGGGTTTAAGTAAATTAGCAAGAGTTGTTGAAGTTTTTTCAAAAAGATTGCAAACTCAAGAAAGATTAACTATGCAAATTGCGAATACACTAATGAAATCTCTTGATGCGAAAGGTGTTGCAGTAACTATCGATTCGACACATCAGTGTATGACTATGCGAGGTATTAAAAAAGAACAAGCATCTACAGTAACAAATTATTATTTAGGTCAATTTAAAGATGATCTAAGTTATCAAAATAGATATTTAAGATTTATAAGTATTGCAAAAGAATAAAGTGTCAGATCAATTTAAAGCTCTAATATTAGATCAAAAAGGTGAAGAGTTTACAAGAGAAGTTAAATCAATAGATAAAAATTTTTTAAAACATGGTGATGTAACTATTAATGTTGATTATTCTGATTTGAATTTTAAAGATGGAATGATTTTAAAAAATGGCGGGAGATTAGTTAAAGAATTTCCACATATC
>LULV01001070.1_pt1 | contig 15737 bp, 22 predicted proteins | sample 728081 | NCBI WGS metagenome assembly LULV01 (sample SAMN03860280, study PRJNA289734) | marine metagenome | biome: seawater column; feature: ocean; material: water; isolation source: Red Sea water column Station 108 - depth 25m | place: Saudi Arabia: Red Sea | collected 2011-10-15 | depth 25 m | reverse complement strand
GATAGTCGACTGGATCAGGTTCATCCTTATATTTTACTGTCTATAAAGTATTTTGTCAATGGTGCCAGAATTACCAGATGCATTGTCCCAACTAAACTTAACAAATTGGAAAACGCCGTTGAAATTGTAGTATTTTACTCCAGATGATGGTAAGTCGGTAATTGTTGTGATCACAAAATAGTCCTCTTCCGCCGGACTTGTGGCCATTGTGCCTAAAACTTTTAAGGTGCCTGAAAATCCTTGTGTGTAAACTGCAATAGTGTGTAATGCGTCATTATTATTCTGGCCTGGATGAGCAGATATTGTTGCAGAAGATGTAAATCGTAATGGGAACGGATTATTACTTGTTCTACCGGTAAATGATTCAACAGTTTGACTTGGTGCGAAGGCCGGAAAAGCGCCATCGATAAGTTCAACAGATCCCGCACAGTTGTAACCAGTATCCGCGTAAGTCACTTGAAAATAAGTTGTAGAACCGTCCGAAATAATTTCTCTCACAGCATAGTTGTAAAACTTAGAATCCAGTGAAAGTAGATCTCCATCTGTTATCGTGACTGAGGCAGTTCCTTTTGTTGAAAAAGTTGAACCATCATCATTTATAGTCAAATTACGTGTAAGAACTGCTTTTTTGCTATCAGTGTCGATAAGTGAAAATTCAAAGGATTTGCTCGTAATGTCCTGTGCCTTTTGATCTTCATTTTTAAAAGTGAAGGTTATAGGGTTAGATGCGCCTTTGAATAACTGTAAACGTCTGTCGTACACCTTAGAATTCCTTCCGTGATAACCATTTATGTAGGCTATTACCAAATTTGTAAGTAAATACCTTGATACTGTTTGCATATAGCATATTTAACAGTATTTATTGAATAGCATGAATGAAGTTTTTGAAACATTAGGGAAGAAATTTCCCTTCTTATCATTGATACGCAAGGGAGAACTTGAGTATATTGGTATTATTTCGAACCAAGATAATCAGGTTACCAGTTTCTATGATTATGGAAGAATAATGTTACCTGAGGACAAGATGAAATACCTTAAACTTGGTGAAACTTGGTGGTGGGAGTCAAATAGAAAAATACCAATTAATGTATTTTTAAAAGGCGACTGGACTTACTTCCGGTCAACTTTAGTATCTTTAGCGACCAAAGATCTTAAGATTGTGCATGGGCCTTGTGTAAGATTATCAGATATAGCGAAGAAGAGAATTTAATTTCGACATTTTTTTTGGTCCATATTTGTTGCCATTCGGGAAAACAATGGACCAACCAATCTTCTGAGTTCCATCCATTATCAACTTTGCATCTTATAGGCTTTTTAGTTTTTTTAACCACTTCAAGTTGCCGTACAAGTTCGACGCCGAGATTATAATCTGATGGTAGTTCTACTGTTTGGAGTTTTTGTTTTTTAGTGAGTCTTTTTTTCCGGTTGTACACTAAAAGCATATTTACCTTTTCGTATTAAATTCATCTGTACAACTATGGCCTGTGCGTATGCCACTGCGTGTGACTTCTTGAAAAAATAACTTCCGTCCTTTGGTTTTACCCAAACTTCTTTAACTATGTCAGTCCAATACTTGTTCACTAGATGCCTCTTGGCGGGTCTTATAATCGCTAACACAGCCGCAAGTTGTTCAATAGTTTTTGGTTGTAGTTTTGCCACTATGTCAAAATGTCCATTAAGGTGAAACAGTTCATCTACAATTTTTTTATTTGTTAACATTGACCAATCTGGCTCTTCGATCATCAATTTTACTAGTTCTTCTTCCGATTCAACTGCTTTATAGATATTGACGTTCAAACAATCTATTTTGAAATATCCTCTATCTTCTGCTTTTTTATAATCAAGACTTGAGTAGCCTGTTATAGGATCAGTTGGAATCTTGTGGAAGTATACACCAGTTTTATGTTTTTCTATCATGTCTTCTTTTATTATTGAAGCAGGAGTATTTCTAAACAACTTCAGTGCTTTTTCTCTATCATAAAAATCTATATCTACGTCAGGCATTAGTGTAATTTTTTCCTATTGTGTTTAATAAAATCTGCTTTAGTTCCTGGCTTCAATAAATCAAGTACCTCCAACATTTTTTTATATCCTTTAGTTTGTTGTTGATCTGGACTCATCTCCGGCAATATTACTTTACCTATGGTGCCGTCTTCTTTTATAACCACAACACTGTCTCCAATTTCCATATCTAGGTGATCGTCGATAACTAGATCTATTTTACTCAATGTGAGCCTCCTTTGCGGTCTCTTGAACAAACAAATAGTCGGCAGGATAATTCTTAAATTTGTTACGCCAAAATTCTGGATCTATATAAGTTTGTATCATTTGCAATTGTTCGTCCGTAAAAGATTGTAACATTTTTTTGCCTGCTTCACAACCTAGTATAAGCCATGGACTCAAATGTCCAGTTTGTATGTGTTGAACAGCACGGCTAGTGTTGACCAATCGAAAGTAATCTGACCATTGTACATTTTGCTCCTGTGCCCAATCCATCATTGATGCGATCGATCTTCGTAGAGCGGCCTCCACAGGTTCAGTTTTTAGTGTATCTTTTAGATACTGTTCATACAGATCATCTCTACTCCAATGATCCAATTTTACTCTTGATAATATTATGTAGTCTATATATTTTTCTGGATACAATGGGTTGGTATGCATCATGTAACGACCAAATTTCACAAACGCATTGTAGTATGCAGACTTACAAAAATCTTCATATGTTTTTTTCTTTGCATTTTTTTGATATTACTTTGTCCAATGTCTCCAAGTCAGTTTCTTTAGCACTTGGATAAATTTTTTGTAACTGTTTCAAAGACTTGTTTGGCACTCTCTTCATTGGCTTGATCCATGGATGAAACTGTTGCTTCAGTCCACCACACATTGCAGTTAGTATCCAACAAAGTTTTTTGTGTTTGCTAGAAAGCGTGAACAGATGTTTATTGACACACTCGTTTATCATTTCAACGTAGTGTTCCTGATAAAATTTTTCTCCTGACACACTTGATGCATATCTCATGATCATATATGGAGAATACAATGACTTCTCATGGTCATCTATTCTGTCCCAGTAGTCCTTGTTTCTAAAGTCTACTGCCTTTAGTCCACTGCGTAATTCAAAAAATTTTCTATTCGTTGTTTTTGCTTTCATATACTAATCTAAATTTTGTTGCGTGTTTGTAGTCCTTAAAACTTATTTTTATTTTGCCTTGTTTAATCTCTATTCCTTTTAAACTAATATTATACTCTTTTATTAGATCGAGCAAGTTTGGAAAAAAGTTTCTCTCCATCCAAACAGGTTCATCTATGCCGTCCCCTTGTTGCACCATCATGACAGGAGCATCAATTGTTACGCTTCGGCTGTTTATTTTCCTAGAAACATTGACCATAATCTAACAACTCGCATTGACGTGATATATCTTTTACAAAATAAGCACACGGAGGATTTTTTCCATCTTCAAGGGGTACCGCAATAAGTTGTCCAGACTTGACTTTAGGAAAGTACCATTTTACCTCGGTGTATATGTCAACAATATCTATTGGAGCAAACTCAGGCATGCCGCCTGTCAGTGGGTTGAAAAGAAAAGCGTCAAATCCTCTGTCATTCAAACTAGTGATAGGCATCACGTGAAGTTCACCTTGCTCGGCCTCTCCTATAACCATTTTCCAGTCTAAAGGCATCGCAATTTTATGTTTACCTATCTGCAACACTGCCGCTGGTGAATTGAAAGATTCCAAAAATATAAGCGGAATGTAAAAGTAGTCTGGATTGCTAGGATCCGAGTTGTCTAACACAGCGAAACGTAATTTTTCATCTACATACTCCGGTATTTTTTCTAGTTTGTATGTTTGGTTATCAAGTGTAAGAATTTTCATAATTTATTTTCTCTATATTATACGGATAATTTGCCTCTTTGTAAAATTTTTTTCTTTGAGTGAGATGCCTTTTTGCAAATTTACAAGAACTTGTGAGATCCCATATTTCTACATGATCCTTGTCCTCTGCTTTTCTTATGCCTCTTCCTATAGACTGTATCACCCTAACAAATGACTTTCCAGGTTCTATGAGAACAAGATTAAAAATACGAGGAATATTAATGCCAACACTGGCCACTCCATATGTGGCAATAATAATTTTATTTTTTGCTGTAGATACTTCATCGTAGTGTTCCTTTCTGTCTGGATTTTTGGTTGATCCTGAAATAAAAACTGATCCAGGCAGTTTCTTTTCAAGCATTTCTCCTGCGGTTATTCTGTCAACAAGTATCAACGTGTTTCCTGTTGAACTTATAGACTTTATCGTCTGCGCCAAGAAAGATATTCTTCTGTCATCGGTTGTTAGCCATTTTAGTTCTTCTTGATAATTAGAAAACATTTTTGTTTCTACTGTTTGTATGATGTTAACATTACACTGCGCCAACACACCTTTTTCCTGTAATTCTTTTGCTGGTATTTTGTTTATAACATCGCCGATAGAACATTTGATTCCCATAAATTCATAGTCTGCTTTTGGTACCGTGCCGGTCAATCCCCATCTTATACCACAGTGGGCAAAGGGACCTGTCAGCAATCTTTTCAATACATCTGCTTTCGCCATGTGTACTTCATCTATAATCACTGTGTTGATGCCTTGCATCGCCTCTTTGAATTCGGTCGAATGTTCGTCTTTACTTTTCTTTTCTAAAACATTTAGCGATTGCCATGTGGCAATTGTATTGTATCTACCTATTTCTTTCCTGTCACCATAGTATACTCCTGTATCTAAATTACAAGCCAAGAAATCTTCTTCAGTCTGTGTGACAAGACTTTTGTTTGGCACGATCGTTAGTGTTCGACCATATGGTTCGACCAACTGGCACAGTGCCGCAGTGATAATGGTCTTACCTGCGCCAGTGGCGATCTCTTGTATGCATTGTGGATTTTCAATAAATTTGTTTATTGTTTCCACTTGATAATCTCTTAATGTTATCGGTTGTCCTGCACAAGGATGTGTGTTTGGCCAATTGATGTGGCTAAGGAAATTTTTATCAATGGCCTTGAACTGAAAGTTATGTTGTTTTCTTTGATCTTCAAAATCAACATATACTCCTCCGTCTTCTAGTATCGGTAATATCTGATCAACTAAGTTTAGATATGTTGTACCTCCCAAACCAAAAAAGGCGATTCTGCCATCCCACCTACCTAGTTTTACTGCTGGCAGATGACGTGCATATGGAACTTCATACTTGAACTTGTTTGATAGTCTTTTTCTCCACTCCAGAGATAAATTTTCAAATTTTACGTTTACTTCGTCTTTAATTACTAATTTGCATGAACTCATAGTTGTTCTATAGTCCGACTACGCCACTCATAACTTGTCGGCTTATAGTCACTATAATACAACCTTTTTGGTAGATTATCAAGAAGTCTTTTGATGTTTTCGCCTCCTGGAGCGTAATAACCTCCTCCTAAAGCGGTAAGTGAACATTTAAATTCTACATTACTCCGCATAAGTGATCTTGGTATTTTATTTCTTATAAAAAAAACTTTAGTGTCCCCATTCAAGTTTTTAAGGGACCTACTTGATTGGTATATGTCATATGCTACATCAAAGGTTTGTTGATCCAAATTTTCACTTATTGCTCCCCAACCTGATTTTTCTTCATCAGTTTTGTCCTTAAGCATTTTAGGTTCACGTAGTTCAAAACCCCAACTAATGTTTTTCAAATCATCAATACCGTGTCTAGCAAAACATTTAATCCAGTCTGCCAACTCTTCTATATCTTTCTTGGTATCGATTACTTCGCCCGATACAGGCATGATAATTGGAAAGCATTCTAGTTCCTTGAGACCAAGTATTACATGATCTTTACTATAATCATTTTTGTTGATCCATAAATGTCTGTTACTATTGTGTGCAATTTTTTTTCCAAGAATTGAATATGCTTTTGCTTTCAAATGTTTTTGCGGAATATTAAATTCTTTTAAACTGTCAATTTGTAGTAACAGTTTTTTTTGTTGTATATTTTTATTCCAATAATCTCCTAATGACTGGCTGACGTTAAAAAGTTTAAGACTATCGTTGTATATTTTTGCTTCAGGTTTTTTAAAAAGGCATTTTTCTTTTTGTATTTGTTCGAACTCATTTAGGAGTTTGTCATCCACAAACGTAAAATTATATCTCATAGCAATCAGTGTTGTATAAAAAGTTGTCACATCGGTTTTTATTATTGTCCAAGTTTTTGTTTCACCATCAAACAAGAAATAACCGGCAGGCAGGCATCTTTTTTCTTTGACACATCTAATCAAATTTACTAATTTTTTATCATAAGGAAATTTTAGTTCAATTTTTTCTACGCCTTCCGCGTCTTGTGTAGTTTCAATTATTTTTTGAGAGTTAATTATTCTAAAAGGATATTCATACTTAGGCTGACCGAGTAAGTCCCTTACAGTGTGCCCCACACTTTCTAATTTAGTAGCGTATCTTTTGCAAATTATCAAGGCAAGTTTTGCCTGTTTTTCTGTCCACGGATATTGTGCTTCTGCCAATGACACTACTGTGGGCCTGTCTCTTTTATGTGTCATTTGAATGCCTTCTTCCCATGCCCAGTCGTTATATGCTAATATTTTGATTAGATCATTTATTGTTTGTGGCTCTTTTTTATGCATGTTTTTAATATTAGTGTAATATATTAAACTCCGTTATTTTGATAATTACTAGTATAACACACTTGGTAAAACTGTCAACCATTATGAAGAAAAAATGTAAAAACACAAAAAAAGTATTCAGATTCAGGGTAAAAAATGCTCTGAAAAAAAGAGAACATATAAAGGCTTACAGACCAACTTTACCAGTAGCACAGAGTTGGTTTAGAACCCTTAACAGGGGTCTTTTTAATGGTAGATTAGTTGAACCTGTTATGTGTGTCAAAAGGTTAGCACACGACTGGGGAAGATGCATTGCAAGAGTCATACCGTACAAGAAAGCAGATATTGAATACACAATAGAATTACATAGCAAATATCCTAAATGGAAAGATTTCATTGAAACCTTAGCACATGAGATGGTGCACCTATATCAGATGCAAGTAATGGAAGACCCATACTCTAACCACAACGATAATTTTTACGGATTCAAAACTAAATTTAAGAGACTTGGTTTAAAATTGTATCGTTAAATTGTTCATAGGTAAGATGATTCCATTTGCCTATGTTTTTACTTGGATTACTAACTAATAAGAAGTCGGGCGGATTATCATGCACCAAATTAAAAGTGCAGTAAGGACGCATTCTTTGTAAATCTCTCCATTGATCTAGCCATCCTTGAAATATATCTTCTCCATCTCGGGGTCCATAATGCTTGGAATCTTGATAGATGTTATTCAACTTACCTTTGCCATATTCTCTGAAGTCAAATCCTATTAGAAATATATTTTTATGTCCATGCACGGTTGCTGTCCAAAATGCGGCGCTTCCTGATATCCATCCCGGATTATTTGGAATAAGTTGTAAGTGTGGAGGGTACCTGTTTACTTCAAGAGAAGGAGCATAGTGCCAACACTTTTCATAAACTTTATCTTTGACCATTGTGCTTGTAATTTTGCTGTCTACACTGAAGATAAAATCAGGAATAAAGTCTCTGTACAATGCATTGCATCCATAAGTTTGTCCACTTGCCTTAAGTTTGTTTAGATCAAAACCTTTACGTGATGGCCCGTTTCCAATTATGTATGCATTACCTCGGGCAACATTTTTAACATTGTCTTCATAAAATTTTTTCTCAAAAGTTTTTTTTCCTTTTGTGATAATGGTGTTGGTGACTACTTCTTCACCCACGTATTTTTCAAATGGTATTTCTTGTGCCCTCATTTTATATAATTTTCCTGTAATCTATTTCTTATTCTTTTCCACGGAGTTCCTTCTTTTATTTCATCAATCCACCATTCGGTATGACACAGTTGATGTGCCCATTCCTCTCTGTCAGGTGTTTCAGGGTTATCTAATTTTTTATAATCTTTATTGGCGACCTCATAGGACAAACTGGACTCACTTGTAAAGACAGGCACTCCATTGAATACTGCCTGCATTGCCGGATTGCTACTGTGATTCACAACAGCGTAGGCATCATTTAGTTGTTTTGTGAAGTCCGTATCATCATAAGTGTTGATGTCTCTTTTAGGTATCTGTGTTTCCACCCCGGCCATTTTGATACTGATTGGATTTCTTGGGTGTGGACGAATAATTATTTTTTTATCTGTAATTTTTTTAATTTGCGACACTTGATCCAGCAACCACGTGTTCATCTGAGGTAAGTTCTTCCACTGTTCACTACTATCATGTTGTCCACAGACTATGATATTTTTTCCTGATTTCTTCCATGGTTTCAGTTCAATGTTAAATTTTTTCCATCGGTCATTTGTAAATATTTGATTGGCGAAGTCGGCATCTCTATTGATACCGTTGATGCCCATTTTCCAAGTAGTGTTTCGTTTAATGCCGCCCACTTCAAGGACAACAACCGGCTTGTTCATGCTAGTAAATTCTTTCCATATCCTTAAATTATTCCTCATCCTGCCTTGCCATAACACTGACCAAATTACTGCCACGTCGGTATCGAGGTCCCATTTATTGAGTTGAAAATTTTCTTTTTTGTCTTGCAAATTTTTGATGAATGCGTCAAAAATTGGTTTGCTGTTCAAACTGCCGTAGGCAGGAAATACACTTATTTTCATTAGTTGCCTTGTTTTCCTTTTGCTACCTTGCTTATAATATCTTCTGCTTGTTTAGGATCAAACTTGACACCGCTAAAAGGATCGTAGTTCTCAACGTTTTTCCAATAGTCTTGATTGTGTTTGATCCTTAGATCACTTGCTGAACTTTTGCCTTTAATTTTTCTCTTGCCTTTCATGTGGTCGATATATTCTCCTAATACACTGTTGATAAAAATATGATGTCCTTTTGCACCCGCACCTTTACCAATGTCTTCGCCGTCATTAGGTGCTATCCTTTTAATCATTTGCCAAAATAGATAACTGTCGTGCCATTCTAATTCTTCGAAGATTGTATTTTTGACATAAAGATCGGTCCAGGATTTCATAAATTCTTTTATTTTAGGATGTCGCCTGTTGTAGCACACCCACCCGCATTCAGGATACTTTTCGCCTCTGCCTAAAAAATTTACAAGTTTATTTTGCGGTAAAAGTCCTGTAACAAATTCTTTTGTAATTGGCCTAAAAGTATAAGTGTCAGCATCTAACCATAACACATAGTCTACGTTGATAGTTTTTAAAGCATGGTCCACCGCAAAAGTCTTATGACTAAATCTTACAGCGTCCCAAAGATAACTGCCTTTGCCTCTGTCATTTTTTCCTGCTTTAGGATCTCGTCTTACACCACCTGGAATCTCAGTAACTTCTCCATTCGCTACAGGGTCATTTTTATGTCTCTGCTTAAATTTTACGAGTTCAGGATTTTCCTCTTCAATGTTTACGTATTCTATTTTGTCGTGTGTCAGGTTAGGTTTTTCACCTTCATGATAGGCATACAGTTTTACATCGTCGGGCCAATATTTGATATGACTTTCCAACATTCTTTTAGCGTATGCCTGCCATCGATTGGGCGGGAAAGTTGTTATCACTGCAAGAGTTGTCATTATAATCCTAATTTTTGTTTGAATCTTTTATAAACTGTGCCATCACGTATTTCCTTAATGCTCCACATTTTATATCCAAGATCATTGAGCCATTGTGTGCGATCCGGCATCTCTGGTGTTTCTATTTTTGTGAGATCTTTATTCGCTACAGGCCAACAAATTGCAAGATCGCTAGTACAAAAAGTTGGAATCCCCCTAACGCAGGAGTCAGTTGAGGCAGTAGAATTGTGAGTAACAACAGCATGGCAATTAGTTATTGCTTCTTGAAAATGAAATCTATAATGCTTTTTCTGATCACCAACAAAGTGTCTTTGTGGAATCTCAAGTTCAATATCTTCTGGAAATTCTGCTCGTCTCTGGAACATTACATCAGCATGATTTGGGTGTGGCCTCACTATGAATTTTCTCTTGGTCAAAGGTCTTAACTTTTTGTAAACATCGTTGAACCACTCCAATGGATCTAATTCGTTCATACTCCAATTGTCTTTTGGTTGTAGAACAAACAGTATGGGATCTTCTGGATTGCTTTTACGCCATGGCTCATGTTTCACCTTAAACTTTTCTTTCATCATTTCCCATCTATCACTTGGTGAATTGTCCGAAAGAAAGTTTCCATTATTCATTGGTGTATAAAGTGCAACACGGAAATGGTGCTCCGGAGACGTTGATACATTGCCAAAACTACTTAATACGCCACCGTCAAAAGTAATAAGCGGTATTTTTTTGGCTCGGCACTTGTCCGCAAGTTCTCTTCTTCTGCCTTTGGTGTGATGCATTTGTTTGTCGCCACCATAACCAAACATAGCCGCCATTGGCTCTGTAGGTTCCATCTCTCCAGGCACTGTAGGCCCAGATCTATGTTCATTGACAATCACAGGTTCGTCGCCAGACGCTTTGATACCTTCTGCCAAATGATATAGCAGTTCATAACTGTTTCCACGTCTTCTATCTTTGACTGTTCTTCTAAAAATTTGGACTTTCATATTAACGCTGTGGTCCTCCTTCTCTTCTAATTTTTTTTTGTAACTGTAGAATCCCATATAATAATGCCTCCGCTGATGGTGGACAACCAGGCACGTAAATATCCACTGGTACAATTTTATCGCAACCTCTTACGACAGAATATGAGTAGTGATAGTAGCCTCCACCGTTTGCACAACTGCCCATTGATACAACATATCTTGGTTCAGGCATCTGGTCATAAACTTTTCTTAATGCAGGAGCCATCTTTTTTGTCAGTGTTCCGGCCACAATCATAACATCTGATTGTCTTGGTGATGCCCTCGGAGCCGCTCCAAATCTTTCAAGGTCATAACGAGGCATTGACGTCTGCATCATCTCTACTGCACAGCAGGCAAGTCCAAAAGTCATCCAGTGTAATGAGCCAGTCCTGGCCCAATTAATTAAGTTGTTTGTTGATGTTGTGATAAAACCATTTTCCGCAAAATCTTCTGCAATTTTTTTGAACTCCTCGGGAATCTGTTTTTTCTTGTCTTCTAAATTCATCATTTTTTTAAAAATCCTAATTCTAACATCGGCTTTAATCTTCTTCTGTTTATCACTATCTGATATTTGTCTTTAAATTTATCACTGATCTCTCTTATTTGTTCAAAGTTTTTTTCATATGATCCATTTAATCCTAATTCAATTTCAGTTACCCAATATTTAAAGTCGATGTCTTCTTTTAGTAGTTCTTTTGCAAATTCATACCAATATCCTTCTATATCTGTTTTTATTATATCAACAGACTGCCACTGCGACTCCTGTAGTATTGTCTTTATATTCTTGAATTCTACCTCCGTTGACAGTCTTGTACCATCTGGATTAAAAGCACTAAAACTTTTCCATTGATTCTTCACACTAAGCACGTTTCCATTAACATCCTTCTCAGCCACGTAGTAAAAATTTTGCATTCCGTTGTTTGGACTATAACCTACAGGACTATAAATTATGCGCTCTTTACCGATCTTCTTACACAAGTTTGGGCCATCATATAAATGTTTGAAATATTTTTTACCACTGCCGTTTAGTATACCTCTTATGTGTACCCTTGTCCATGGAGTTGGATCAAAAACTTTACAATGTCTTCAGGGGCATAGTAGTTGTGATATTTTTTAAAATTTTGTTTTATAGCAATTTCTCTTTCGAGTTCTCGAATTCGATCTACTATTTCAGCGTGTTCAGGTTTAAGTCTATCAGCCATTTAGTATTCTCCACGCAGTTCCGTTTTGCATTTCGTCTAGGTTAAAATTATTGTAAGATAAACTAGAAAATAAATCCATTCTGTCTTGATATTTAGGCGTTTCGATCTTGGAAAAATCTGTTTCTGAAATAGGTGCGGCGGCACAATTGATGGCATCACAGAACACTGGCACACCGTTGTGTAGACTAGCCATTGTAGTGTTACTGTTGTACACAACACAGGCAAAATATTGTTTCCAATCTATAGATCCTTGCTTCAATGTTGGTCTATCGACTTTTACTGTAGCACCAACATGGTCAGTTGTGATCGTTGGATTATATGGCTTCTCTCTGATTTCAATTTCTCTATCAGTGTTATTTTTTAGTATCTTCAGTGTGTCGTCCAACCAATTTTGCACACCAAAAAAGTTCTGGATTGCATTGGTTGGTGGTAAAACTAAAATTTTTTTTCCTGTTTTCTGCCATGGCAAAATCTCTTTTTTAAAATATTTCTCATATCTGTCTGCAGGTCTCTTTGTAATTTTATTTTGACAGTGCATATTTTTAGTTATTCTTAACCAATGTGGATTATCATGTGCATTTGTAAAGTAGCCATGATCCATAAAGTAAAAATTTCTATTTTCCCGTTGGCACCATTTATAAATTTCGCCTGACCCGGCCAATATTCCATACATGGTCAAATCTTCTTCAGGAAGAGTTTTAAGATCTCTGAAATGATAAATTTTTTTTGGTCCCGGAGTTCCAGATACAAAAGCATCCACATAACGTTGTGTTCTAGGCTTGGTGGTATGTATTCCTGCTATGTTCATACGTGCCTTAAAACTTCCTGCACATCAATTTTTATGTTGGCCATATCATTCAGTCTTTTGATGCCTTTTGGTTTATTTTTATGTGCCAATTTAATTTTTTCACCATACAAAACTTTATGGATGAGTCCACAGTTGGAACTTAAAATTGGATAAACTTTCTTTTCAATCTGTTCTATATGATTTATTTCAATAATTTTAGTACCGTGCTGGCACCAAAGTAAATTAGTAAGGCCCGCTCCGTGTGTGGCCACAACGTGAGACGCTGAATCAAATATTTCCATTTGCTCTTTCACTGTGTATCTTGAAAGTTCGACTGGTTCGAAACCTGCTAGGGCCAAAAGAAGTTCATCTTGATTGACAAGTTGTCGGGTCAAGGCATCTGTTCTCGTGATAAAAATTTTCCTGTTCGGTGTTGCCTTTGCTGGTCCAAAATGTCTTAGCCAGTCAATAATTCTTGGGTGGGTCACCCCATCATCCCTATTGCTCATACTGGGCACTATGATATGTTTGAACTGCCACGCTGTATTTTTTTCCATCACCAGATATTTTAGATGGGGGAAAATTTCTTTAAGAACTTTCTTTAGATATATGGACATGCACGGAAAAATATACACGTAGTCAAACATGTGCTTTTGTTTGATTTCTGCCACCAATCTCAGTTTTGATATAACATCAATCCAAACATGCCAAGGATTATTACATGACTGTGGATCTATAGGCATCCATACGTAGGTGTTTTGTGCATTGTAATTTTTGTGGACTGCCGGAAGGTTTAGGTCAATCTTGTCACCCCAGGTGCTCCATAGTTTGTGTGTTTTCTTAGGTTTGTATTTTGTTTGGTAAAGTAAAGGCCAAACATGATCAGTGACCATTAATTTGTCTTTGGTAATTAACAACGGTGGTGTGCTATGCACTGTGCAGTCGTAAAATTGTCCTACAAAAGTGATTGCTGTGCTAAATTGAGTCTGCTTTTGTTTTGGATGCCAGGTGTAACTGAAGGATATAGGTGGATCAATAAATCCAAACTCGCTTGTAAAATAACTTATGTCAGAAACTGGCCGTACTATCATTGTGTTTGTTATAATTATACTATAAAATAATCGTATGTACAAACTTTTTTCCAATGGTTGTAGTTTCTTAACTCCAAGGCCCAAAGACGGAGTTCAAACCTTTGTCTCTAATGAACTTGCCAAAAACTACGATGCCGAATTGACAAATCTTGCAATGGGCGGTAGAGGAAATTCAAGAATAAGTTTTAGTACAAAAGTTTGGTTCGAACAAAATAAAAATGAAAAAGTTTTTGCTGTTATTGGTTGGAGTAGTCAGCATAGAAACGATTACGTAACAAATGATGGTTGGAAGGCAGGTAGAATAGAAGGCACCGATCTGACATGGCGAACTTGGAAGACACTTGATAATGTAACTTTTATCGATAGTCAGCGAGGGTGGGACATAGAAAACAATGCCACCATTTCTTTCTTGGATCATGTTTTTGATCTACAGAATTATTTTATGAGAAGAGATATACCATATGTTATGTACAATGCTCTGCCAAATACTTTAATTAATGGCAGTAAAGATTCTCAAGTTATATACAACTCTCTCAATTTAAAAAGATTTTTTCAACCAGAGTCTAGTCATTATGAATATGTTTTAGATAAAAAATTGATTGTAAGTCCAAACGATCCCCATCCAAGCACAGAAGGACACGTGCAATGGGCCAACATGCTAAAGGAGTTTATTGATGCTAACAATTTACGCACCATCTAATAAACCTGATAGTAAGTGCTGGGAAGTTTTCAAAGGTGTGCAAAAAACATGGAAGGAGCCTGTTAAGTTAGCAGACAACAGCATAACATATTTCCTAAATGATGATTCACAATCAATGTTTTGGGGATTGGTCAATAATAATACAAATTTGATACACCAGATTGAAGAGTCCGGACAAACTTGGTGGTTTACAGACACTCCTTATTTTGGCAGATTCGATAATAATAATTTACAGCCAGATAATCATTACTGGAGGATATGTAAAAATAACATCCATGTGCCTTACATAAAAAATTTAGATAATAAACGTTTAAAAAATTTTAATATAAATGTAAAAGATAAACGCACCAAAGGCGATTACATTTTAGTTTGTCCAAGCAGTGCTGGAATACACGGATTCATAAACGAACTTGATTGGTTGAATAACACTATAAACAGGATTAAAAAATTCACTGACAGGCCAATAGTAGTTAGAGAAAAGCCAAGAGGACGAGGCACAAGTGGGCCGTCCGAGGCAATCGTGCCAATCAAAGATCAATTATCAAATGCCTGGGCATGTGTCACAAGTTGTTCAATTAGTGCAGTAGAATCCTTATCTGAAGGTGTCCCTGTGATATGTCATGACGTCAGTTTTGCCAGTTCTGTATGTGACACAGACGTCAGTAGGATCGAAGATCCAACCTATGTGCAACCAAGTGACTGGCTTAACTCTTTGTCTTATCAGCAATTTACACCGGAAGAATTTGGAAATGGTACAGCAGTATCAATACTTAGCGACCTAGGAGTCCTATAAGTCTCTCCTGCTGTTGTTCATTAAATCTTACAAAACAGTTAAGCATGGCAGGCATTCTCTGGCCTTTGTTGACCACATCAAATGTTTTTTTTGCATTTACAATCAACAACGCATTTGATTTGTATTCAACAGAAGCATGACCCAAATTCAAACTTATAGATCTCCTGTCTGTTCTCTGCTTGAAAAACCAGTACCCAACATACTTTTCATCAGTGTCGTTTTTGTGCTGTTTTAAAACTTCGTTGAATGTAACTTTTACTTTATGAACGTCAAAAAAATCTTGCCATCTTTTGTGTGTAGGCCTGTCCCATTGTTCATACAGTCCATCGTATAATTTTGTGTCTATTGGTTGATTTACGTAGATGTAAGGATTTTCGCTTCTATAAACGTTAGTCCTTTTTATTTTATCCAACATGTAAAAGTCTCTGAATTCAAAACTAATAAAAATTACCCTTTCTTTTGGGTGGGCATCTTGCCATACTTTAAGGGTAGAGTTGTTCTCATGTGTCATACCAAATAAAACGTCTTGGAT
>LULV01000303.1_pt1 | contig 15755 bp, 12 predicted proteins | sample 728081 | NCBI WGS metagenome assembly LULV01 (sample SAMN03860280, study PRJNA289734) | marine metagenome | biome: seawater column; feature: ocean; material: water; isolation source: Red Sea water column Station 108 - depth 25m | place: Saudi Arabia: Red Sea | collected 2011-10-15 | depth 25 m | reverse complement strand
AGCTTTGATATAAACTGATCTCTAATATTTTTTATCTCTGACATATTAGTAGATTATTTCCTTAAGAAATAAAAACAATAGCGAAGATTAATTTAAAGCTGATTGAGCTTTTTGTACAATTGTTTTGAATGCTTCTGGGCTATCGTAAGCAATTTCAGCAAGAATTTTTCTATCTATTGCAATACCACATTTATTTAATCCATTGATAAATTTTGAATAAGTTAAGCCTTCAGCTCTTACTCCAGCATTGATTCTCTGTATCCACAATGATTTAAAATCTCTTTTTTTATTTCTTCTGTCTCTGTAAGCGTATTGCATGGATTTTTCCATAGCTTGCTTAGCAACTCTAATGGTATTTTTTCTTCTGCCCCATTGACCCTTTACAGCTTTTAAAACTTTTTTATGTTTAGCTTTACTAGTTACACCTCTTTTAACTCTTGCCATTATTAACCTCTTAAACTGTAAGGCATGTATGACTTAACAATTTTTCCATCTTGTTTAGACAATGTTGTAGTGCCTCTAAGTTTTCTTATTTGTGAATTCGTTCTTTTGATCATGCCATGTCTTTTACCTGCTTGAGCAGAAATAACTTTACCGTAACAGGTCTCATTTTAATTTCTTTTAAAGAAACAATTTTTTGTTTTTTCTTTGCAAGATTTGCTTTTTTCTGAGCATCATACTTATATTTACCCATATCCATTATTTTACATACAGGAGGATTTGCATTAGGTGCTATTTCAATTAAATCTAAACCTTGATTTTTTGCCATAGAAATAGCTTCATTGGTATTCATCACTCCAAGATTTTCTCCATCACTTGCTATAACTTGTACATCAGGAGAAGAAATTCTATTATTAGATCTTGGACCTCTGTCCTTGGTTCTTCTTTGAAAATAATTTTGTTTGAAGTCTGCCACTTAGTTTGATGATGCTTTGTTTAAAGCAGAGAATGTTTTTAAGAATTGATCTATACCCATATTTTCTTGTTTATTAGAGTCTAATCTTCTAATCGTTACTGAATTGGAGTCAACTTCTTTTTTACCACAAATTAATAAAAGCGGTATTTTTGCTAAAGAATGATCTCTAATTTTATAATTTAAATTATGATTTTTTAAATCTACTGCAGAACTTATACCTGAATTTTTAATTTTATTTGATACCTCGACCGCATAGTCATTAAATTCTTCTGAAATAGGTATTACCATAGTCTGTAAAGGAGATATCCAAAATGGAAACTTGCCTGCATAGTTTTCAATTAAAATTCCAATAAATCTCTCTAGAGAACCAAATAATGCTCGGTGCAACATAACAGGAACTTTTTTAGTACCATCTTTATCAACATAAGAAGCATCTAATCTTCCAGGTAAATTTAAATCTACTTGTAAAGTTCCACATTGCCAAACATTTTCAAAACCAAGGTCCTTATAAATATCTAGTATTAGATTTGTAACAATTAAACATTCGCTAGTAATTTGATCTTCAGTGCAAAAAATATGGGCATCATCTTGAGTAAAGGCTCTTACTCTTAATAACCCATGTAAAGCGCCTGATGGCTCATAACGATGAACTTTCCCAAATTCAGCAAAACGTAACGGAAGATCTCTGTAACTTTTTAAGCCTTGATTAAATACCTGGATATGACCAGGGCAATTCATTGGTTTAATTGCAAAAACTTTCTCATCTGGTGTTTCAGAAGTATACATGTTTTCTCCATATTTTTCCCAATGCCCAGATTTTTCCCATAGTTGTCTATCTAGTACCTCTGGAGTATTGACCTCTTTATAACCAGCTGCATCTTGTCTGCTTCTCATGTAGTTAATGAGCTTTTGAAATAAACCCCATCCTCTTTCATGCCAAAATACTGAGCCAGGGCTTTCTTCTCTAAAATGAAATAAATCCATTTCTCTACCTAATTTTCTGTGATCTCTTTTTTCGGCTTCTTCTATTCTTTTCAAATATTCATCTAGATCTTTTTGAGTTGCCCAACTCGTACCATATATTCGTTGCAACATTTCATTATTAGAGTCTCCTCTCCAATATGCTCCTGATACTTTTGTAAGTTTAAAATATTTCCCTATTTTACCTGTAGAGGATAAATGTGGGCCTCTACATAAATCATGCCATTCTCCGTGAAAATAAATTGATACATCTTCATTTTCAGGTATCGCTTCAATTAGCTCGGCTTTATAAATTTCTCCTTTTTTTTTAAAATGGCTAATTGCTTTGTTTCTATCCCAAACTTCTCTTTTTGTTATTTCATTCCTATCAACAATCTCTTTCATTTTATTTTCAATTTTTACTAGATCATCCTCTGTAAATGGTTCTTTTCTAGCAAAGTCGTAATAAAATCCATTTTCAATCACGGGTCCAATTGTAACTTGTGTACCAGGAAATAATTCTTGAACAGCCATAGCTAAAATATGAGCTGTGTCATGCCTTATAGTTTCCAAACCCTCAGGATTTTTTGAAGTAAAAGTAGAAAAGCACATTTTTTCAACATTAAATTTTTGAACTATGTTTTTTCTTCCCTCATTACCAATTGATTTTAATAGAGTTTCATCCATGTTAAGAGTTTTTAAGATTTTATTACTTAATGATTTAGCATTTCCTGCTTCGTATAAAAAACCAGTTTTTTCATCAATTATCGTTTCGTTAGAACCTCCAATGTTACTTGCTATAATTGGTTTTTCCATTGATTGTGCTTCGACAGCAACTCTGCCAAAAGCCTCTGGTTCGGTTGAGGCTGAAAGTTGAGGCTGAAACAATAATATCAGAAACTTTATAAGCTAATGCCATATCCTTACAATGATCTATGAATCTTATTTGTTTAGACAATCTGTATTGCTCCGAAAGTCTTATTAATTTTTTCTTATATAAATCTCTACCTTGATCACTGCCTAGAATGACAGCATAAAAAGCTTCATAACCGAGTTCTATATTCACTAAATTAATAGCCTCTATAAAAACTTCCTGTCCTTTCCAGGAAGTTAATCTACCAGGTAAAAGTATAATTTTTTTATCTTTTTCAATGTCCCATTTTTTTAATAATTTTTTTTCGTCAATTTCAATTTTAGTTGTTGGGTCAAAGTAGTCGACGTTTATTCCTCTAAAAATAACCATTAATTTTTTTTTCTCATTTAAATATTTTGAATAATTTTTTTTAATATGAGAAAAAATAAAATTAGATCCTGCAATTATTAAATCTGCTCTAGTCATTACTGAATTATAAATTTTTTTTATATTACTCTTAAAATTGTATGTTCCATGAAATGTAGTTACAAATTTTCGTCCTGTGATTTTTGTTGCTAACAAACATGACCAAGCAGGTGCTCTACTTCTCGCGTGAACAAGAGAAATATTATAAACTAAAATTATTCCAATTAAGATAAAAGCATTAATTAAAATTAGTAGAGGATTTTTGCTTTGCACTGGAAGTCTAAATATTTTAACTTTTTTTCTATCTACAAATTTAAGTAATTCACCACCGCTTGTTACAATAAATGATTTACAATTATTTTCTGGTAAATAATGTGCAATATCATAACAACCTGTTTCAGCTCCTCCATAACCTAATTTTGGAATTACTTGTAAAACTTTTAAATCAGATGACATTTGATATGATTATATATTAATAGACAAAACTTATAAATGATTATGGCAAATTTCAGATTTCACCAAATATCAAATACAAAGAAAATTAGATATATTTCTAAAATTTTTAAAAATAGTTCTTTTATAGTTTTTTTGCATGGCTTTATGTCAGATCTTGAAGGAAAAAAACCAAATGCTTTTTTGAAATTTGCTAAAAAAAATAAAGTAAGTTTTTTAGCACTAGAATACTCTGGTCATGGAAAATCTTCTGGAAAATTTGTAAATGGAAATATTTCAAAATGGAGTAAAGAGACGTCAATTTTAATTAGAAAATACGTTAAAAAAAAAGAATTTGTGCTAATTGGTTCAAGTATGGGCGCATGGATTTCGCTCAATCAATTCAAAATTTTCAAAAAACAGATTAAAGGATTTTTAGGAATAGGGGCTGCTCCTGAATTTTTAGAAAATTTAATGTGGAAAAAATTTACTAAAAAAATGAAAGAGGAAACAATAAGTAAGGGTATTTATCAATTAAAACATGGCAATTATGAATATCCAATTACTCTACAATTAATAAAAGATGGAAGAAAAAACAAAGTCTTAAATAAAAAAATTAATTCAAATATTAAAGTAACAATGGTTCATGGTGAAAAAGATGAGGCAGTTCCTGTCTCATATTCAAGAAAAGTTTTAAGATTATTTCCAAAAGCTAAGAAAAAATTAAATATTGTAAAAAAAGGTGATCACAGTTTATCAAATAAAAAATGGTTAAATATAATTTTAAAAGAGCTTAAATTATTAATTTAGCTAACTTTTTTTATATCTTTTTTTAAAGTAATTGGATTTTTTAATTTATCCAACATTTCTTTAGGACACACCTGAACAAAATTATTTACTTCATCATCAAAGTTTTCAATTATTTTTTTCGATAATTGAGACTCAGTTTCTTTAAAGTGCTCACTGACTAAATTTTTTAAATATTCTTTCCAATAATCTGTCTCTACATTTTGCCAAACTACTGATTCTGGATTTACTTTCTTTTCAAATTGTTGAGATTTATCATATATAAAGGCCATTCCACCTGTCATACCAGCTGCAAAATTATCACCAACATCTCCTAAAATTACTACAGTTCCACCAGTCATATATTCACATCCATTAGAATCGCATCCTTCAATTACTGTAACTGCACCAGAATTTCTAACTGAAAATCTTTCACCAGCTTGGCCAGCAGCAAAAAGTTTTCCTGAAGTAGCTCCGTAAAGAACAGTATTTCCTAAAATTGTATTCTCATTTGAAACTAAATTGCTCTCTTCAGGTAATTTTATTGAAATAGTAGCTCCTGACAAACCTTTACCAACATAATCATTTGCATCTCCCTTTAATACAAGTTTTAAACCTTTAGAAGAAAATGCACCAAATGATTGACCTGCTGATCCTTTAAAATTTAAAACTAAAAAGTTTTCATCAAGTTTTTCATAACCATATTTTTTATACAAATGATGAGAAATTCTAGTGCCTACTGCCCTATGAGTATTTTTTATTTGATATTCTTTCTCAATTTTTTCAGAATTATCTAAAGCTTGTTCAATTTCTGGCCAAATTTGTTGGTCAAGAGTATCTGGTACACTATTTATTTCTTGATCCTCACAATACCTTGGATTATTTCCAGTATCAGCTTGAACAAATAAAGGATTTAAATCTAAATCGTCTAAATTTGGAGAACCTTTACTAACCTGTTTTAACAAGTCTGTCCTACCAATCACTTCATTTAATGATTTAAAACCTAAATTTGCTAATATTTCTCTTACTTCACTGGCTATAAATGTAAACAAATTAACTACTTTTTCTGGAGTCCCAGTAAATTTTTCTCTGAGCTTTTCATCTTGAGTGCAAACGCCTACAGGACATGTATTTGAATGACACTGCCTTACCATTATACAACCCATTGCAACTAAAGCTGTAGTAGCAACACCATATTCTTCAGCACCCATCATTGCAGCTATCACCACATCTCTTCCGGTTTTAATTCCACCGTCTGTTCTTAATGTAACTTTATGTCTAAGATTATTTAAAGTTAATACCTGGTTTGCTTCCGTCAAACCCATTTCCCATGGTATTCCAACATACTTAACACTAGTCTGTGGTGTTGCTCCTGTTCCACCATTATGTCCAGAAATTAATATTATATCTGCTTTTGCTTTAGCTACACCAGCTGCAATTGTTCCTACTCCAGAGGAAGCAACAAGCTTAACTCCAATTCTTGCTTTAGGATTTATCTGTTTTAAATCATAAATTAGTTGTGCAAGATCTTCGATTGAATAAATATCATGATGTGGTGGTGGTGATATTAAAGTAACTCCAGGAGTTGAATGTCTAAGTTTAGCAATCTCCTCTGTAACTTTAAATCCTGGTAGCTGACCTCCCTCACCAGGCTTAGCGCCTTGTGCAATTTTAATTTCTATCTCATTACAATTATTAAGATAATTAACTGTAACTCCGAATCTTGCAGAAGCTATTTGTTTAACTCTTGAGTTTGCGCTGTCACCATTATCTAAAACTTTAAATCTACTTGCATCTTCACCGCCCTCTCCACTACATGAAGCACCTTTAATCCTATTCATACCAGTTGCCAAAGTTTCATGCGCCTCTTTTGATAAAGCTCCATGAGACATGCTCCCACTTCCAAATCTTTTTAAAATATTTTCTATTGGCTCAACCTCAGAAATATCTATTGGCCCACTTAATTTTTTTTCTCTGAAATCAATTAAGTCTCTAAGATTAATAGGTGGTAAGCTGTATATTCCATCCGCATATCTTTTATAGGCATCATAAGAATTAGATCCTACTGCACTTTGAAGTAAATGAATTAATTTTCCTTGATATTGATGAGTTTCACCATTTTTACGATATCTATATATACCGCCTATCGGCAATATGGTTTCAGAACTTTCAAATGCCTCTTTATGAATTTCTCTAATTTTTTTCTCTATACCCGTAAGTCCAATACCTGAAATTTTAGAGACAACTCCTGGAAAATAATCTGCAACAATTGTTCTACTTAAACCTACGGTTTCAAAGTTACATCCACCTCTATAAGAACTTAGAACTGAAATACCCATCTTAGACATGATCTTTAATAAACCTGCGTTTACTGATTTTATGTATCTCTCTACACATTCATCAAAGCTAAATTGACCAAATAATTTCTTTTCATGACGCTGAAATAAACTATCAAATGCTAAGTATGGATTTACAGTAGTTGCTCCAACTCCTATTAAGGTTGCAAAAGAGTGTGTATCTAAAGCCTCTCCAGATTGAACATTTATTGATACATATCCTCTTAGTTTTTTTTCAATAAGGAATGAATTAATTGATCCAACTGCTAAAAGCATTGGTATTGGAAGTTTTAAGCTAGAAAGCTCTTTGTCACTTAAAATCAATTGAGTAACTCCCTGTCTTACTGCAATTTCAGCTTCTTTTTGAATTTTTTTAATTGAATCAAATAAAGTTTCTTCCTCAGAAAAAGTACAATCAATTATAGATGAATTGTTACCAAAAAAATTTATAAATTTTTCAAACTGAGAATTTGATAATATTGGACTATTTAAAACATAAATATTTTGCTTTGTTAAATTATCAAAATTTAAAATATTTCCAAGATTTCCAAATCTTGTTTTCAAACTCATAACCTTGTTTTCTCTTAAAGAGTCTATTGGTGGGTTTGTGACTTGACTAAAATTTTGTCTAAAAAAATGGTACAACGGTCTATACCTATCTGACAAAACAGCCAATGGTGTATCGTCCCCCATAGATCCAGTTGCTTCTTTAGCATCTTCTGCCATAGGATGCAGTATGAGCTCAAGATCTTCTAGACTTATTCCAAAAGTATATTGCCTTCTTCTTAAATCATCTCCCGAAAAAGAATTTTTTTCATCTGAAATAGTTAACTTATCATCTAGGTCGATAATTTGTGAATTAAAGTGTTTATACTCTTTGGCTAAATAATCTTTTATTTGCTTGTTTGTAAATACTTTACCTTTTTCTATTCTAACTCCAATTATTTCCCCAGGACCCAATCTTCCCTTTGACAAAATTCTTTTTTCATTTAATTCAATCATTCCTGTTTCAGAACCTGCAAATAATAATTTGTCTTTTGTAATTGCGTATCTTAAAGGTCTTAATCCATTTCTATCATTTGCAGCTATAACCCACTCATTATCAGTTCCAGCAATAGCAGCTGGTCCATCCCATGGCTCCATTGTACTGTTCAAAAAATTAAATAATTGTTGGTGATCTTTTGGTAGAGTTTTATTTTTTTTAGACCATGCGTCTGGAACTAACATAAGCTTCGCCAAAGGCGCAGGCTGACCAGATATATTTAATAATTCAAAAACATTGTCTAATGCAGCAGAGTCTGATGCTCCCTGTTGTATAACAGGTTTTAAGTTCTCAACATCGTCAAAAAGGGGACTGTTCATCTCTTGTTCATGAACTTTCATCCAATTTTTATTTCCTCTATAAGTATTAATTTCTCCATTATGCGCTATAGCTCTAAAGGGTTGAGCTAAATTCCAGCTAGGCGCTGTATTTGTTGAAAATCTTTGATGAAAAATAGCAAACCTTGAAACAAATCTCTCATCTTTTAAATCAAGGTAGAAATCTGAGATAGCTTCAGCTAAAAACATCCCCTTGTAAATGATAGATTTAGAACTCAATGAACAAATATAAAAATTGTTTAAAGATTTTTTAAAAGCTTCATTTTCTATCTTTCTTCTAGTTTCATAAATTTTTCTTTCTAAATCTTTATTTGTTAATTCTGGATTATAAGGTTTAAACAATACTTGGATAATTTCAGGCATTGTTTGGAATGCCTTTTCTCCTAAAACTTTTGGATTAACTGGAACTTGTCTCCAACCGTAAATACTAAAATCATTTTTTGTTAATTCACTTTCTACAATAGTTTTGCAACTTTCTTGCGCTGCATAATCATTCCGAGGCAGAAATATCATACCCACACATATTTCAGAATTGTCATGTGTGTGTCCTGTCACTTCTATCTTTTCAATGAAGAAATCTTTTGGTATTTCAACATGAATTCCAGCTCCGTCACCAGTTTTCCCATCGGCATCTACAGCGCCTCTATGCCAAACTGCTTTTAACGCTTCAATACCATACTCTACAACTTTACGAGATTTTTTACCTTCAGTTGATGCAATTATACCAACACCACAAGCATCATGCTCCATATCTTCTGAATAAACATTATTTTCTTTTAAAAGGTGAAGGTTCTTTTTATAATTTTTCATTAAGCCACTCTTTTTTCCACTTTAGATTTACTCTCTAGATAAGTTTTAATTGAAGCTGCTGCATCTCTTCCATCTTTTATCGCCCAAACAACTAATGAAGCTCCTCTAACTATATCACCAGCTGCAAACACCCCTTTTATATTTGTTTCCATAGTATCAAAATCTGTTTTAATAGTTCCCCACTTTGTTACTTGTAATTCACTACTATCAAATAAATTTGGTAAATCCTCAGGATCAAAACCTAGTGCTTTGATAACCATATCTGCTTTTGTTTCGTAACTTGAGCCTTCTTGTACTTGTGGCTTTCTTCTTCCTGTCTCGTCTGGATCACCTAGTTTAATTTGATCTACAATTATTTTTTCTACTTTATTTGTACCTTTAAATTCTTTAGGACTTGATAACCAAACAAATTCAACACCTTCTTCTTCTGCATTTGCAACTTCTCTTGCAGATCCTGGCATATTTTCTTTATCTCTTCTATACAAACATTTAACAGATTTTGCCTTCTGTCTTATAGAAGTTCTCACACAATCCATTGCTGTGTCACCTCCACCGATTACAACAACATCTTTACCTTCTGCGTTTAAAATTCCTTTATCAAACAACTCAACATCATCTCCTAGACCTTTTTTATTAGATGCTGTTAAAAAATCCATTGCAGGAAAAATATTATCAAGATCATTTCCAGGTAAGTTTACTTCTCTTGCTTTATAAACTCCTGTAGCAATTAAAATTGCATCGTGTTTTTTTCTCAATTGGTCTAGACTTGCATCCTTACCAACTTCAAAATTTTGAACAAATTCAATTCCTCCATCCTTTAAGAGTTTTGTTCTTCGCTCTACAACTTCTTTTTCTAATTTAAAATTTGGAATTCCATAAATTAATAATCCTCCTGCTCTATCATATCTATCGTAGACAGTTATTTTATACCCATTTTTTCTTAATTGTTCTGCAGCAGCTAAACCAGCAGGACCTGCTCCTATAATTCCTACGCTTTGATTTTTTTCATTCGTTACCTTAATTGGTTTTACCCAGCCCTGAGCCCAAGCATTATCTGTAATATATTTTTCTACTGATCCAATAGTTACTGTTCCATGACCAGACTGTTCAATTACACAATTTCCCTCGCATAATCTATCTTGGGGGCAAATTCGGCCACACACTTCAGGCATATTGTTTGTGCTTTGGGATAATTCATACGCCTCTTTTAATCTTCCCTCTGCTGTCAGTTTAAGCCAATCTGGAATGTTATTACTTAAAGGACAATGAACTTGGCAAAAAGGTACTCCACATTGCGAACACCTACTCGACTGTTCTTTGGCTTTTTCATTGATATACTCGTCATAAATTTCGTTAAAATCTTTCTTTCTCGTATCAACTTCTCTTTTAGGTGGAGTTTGTTGACCTATTTTAACAAATTTGAGCATTTTATCTGGCATAATATTATTTAAGTTTCGGCAAAATATACCCTGATTTATGTATATAAAGCATAAAATAGGTCATATATATTGACCTTAATTTTTAAATTATTACCGCCAATTAACACGTTTTTAATTATTGCATAGCTATTATGCTTAAATCGAATTGTTTTAAATAAATACTTTATAAGTTACGAAGAAATAATGTTTCAAAATATTATAGAAGTTTTAATTCTCTCTGCAATTCAAGGAATATCTGAATTTCTTCCTATTAGTTCTTCTGCTCATTTAATTTTGGTTTCTACTTTATATGAATTTAAATCTAGTTCTTTGCTTATTGATATTAGCCTCCATCTAGGTTCACTAATAGCTATAATTTATTTTTTTAAAGATGAATTGTTTGATATCAGAAAAAATAAAAGAATTTTAAATTTAATTGTATTAGGATCTATTCCATTAATAATTGTTGGATACATACTTTATAGTACAAATTTAATTTATCAGTTAAGAAATTTAGAAGTCATTGCTTGGACTACTTTAATATTCGCAATTATTTTATACATCTCAGACAAAAATCGATTTGATAAAAAAATTTCTTCAAATTTAAATTTTCAGTCAATAATATTTATAGGTGTTTTCCAAATTTTCTCTCTTGTACCCGGAGTGAGTAGGGCAGGAATTACTATAACAGCTGCGAGAATTTTAAAATTTAATAGAGTAGATTCAAGTAAGATATCTTTTTTACTTTCAATCCCAGCATTAGCTGGAGCTAGTGTCTTAAGCTTGAAAGATGTTTTTGAACAATCAATTCAGTTTAATTACTTAGTTGTTATCGCAATTATATCTTCTTTTATTTTTTCTTTTCTAACAGTTAAATTCTTTTTAATTTATATAAATAAATTTTCAATGAATGCGTTTGTAATTTATAGAATAATAATTGCTTTGATTTTATTTAGTTTAATTTATTAAATATACTTCTTTTTAATCAAAGGAAGTAATTGAGACAAGAGAACTCCACATAGAATAAAAAAGCATCCAAGTAAATTATTAACATCTAGAATTTGATTTAAAATAAACCAAGCAGCTATAGTCGCAAATACACCTTCAAGAGAAAAAATTATAGCTGCAGGTGCTGGAGTAATATTACGCTGGGCATAAATTTGTAATACAAATGCAAATCCACCAGATAATATACCTGCATATAAAATTGAATAAATTTCCATTAAAATATTGCTGAAAATAAATTCTTCATAAATAATTCCAATTATAAATGAAAAAATAGCCACAATTAAAGTCTGCGCAGCTCCTAAGGTAAGTGGAAGATTGTATTTAGTTATAATGATCCCAGTAAAAATGATATGAGTACTCCAAAATAGAGCTCCGAGAACAACTAAAGTATCTCCTAATCTTACTGTTGCATCATGAAAATTTGTTAATAAATATCCTCCAATTAAACATAGAACTACAGAAGGCCATACACTCCAATGCATTGATTTTTTACCAAACAAAAAAATGATAATCGGTACCATTGGCACATAAAAAATTGTAAAAAAAGCAGCATTTGCAACATCTGTATAAAGCAAAGCAACTTGTTGTAGTGCTGAGCCTAAGAATAAAGAAATTCCAATTAATAATGAATAAATTATGAAAGTTTTTTTATCTAATTTAAATTCTGATTTAAAATTTTTTAATTCAAATAAAATCATAAGTGGAATTATGGCTAGAAAACCAACAAAAAACCTCACAGCATTAAATGTAAAAGGACCAATATTATCCATGCCCGTATCTTGGGCAATAAAAGTTGTTCCCCAAATAAAAGTGCACAATAAGGCACTAAATAATGATATGGATTTACTCATTTTTAATTAGACAGCTAGTTTATAGGCAAAATTTTTGCCTAAGTTTTCTTTTAGATCATTATTAAACCTAGCTGCTTCTGCACCATCAATAATTCTGTGATCATAAGATAAAGAAATTGGCAGCATAGTCCTAGTTTGAAACTTTCCATTCATAAAAATTTGTTTTTTTTCTGATCTTCCTACTCCTAATATAGCAACTTCAGGATAATTAATTATAGGAGTAAAAAATGAACCTCCTATACCACCTAAACTCGTAATCGTCATCGAGCCACCAAACAATTCTTTTTTATCAATTTTTAAATTTCTACAAAGTTCGCTTACCTCTTTTAATTCTTTACTTATCAGAGAAATTTTTTTGTTATTTGCATTTCTTATTTTTGGAACCATTAATCCATTTGGCGTATCAACTGCTATCCCAATATGGTAATATTTTTTTAAAGTCATTTTTCCAGTCTCAATTTCGTCGATAGAAGAATTAAAACTAGGAAATTTCTTAAGAGATGCAACTAAAGCCTTTATTATAAATGCTAGAGGTGTAATTTTAATTTTTTCTCCAGTATACATATCTGTTAATGAACTTCTAAAACTTTCCATCTCCGTTATGTCGGCTTCATCATGATTTGTAACATGAGGAATTGTTGTCCATGAATTTGTAAGATATTTTGATGATAATTTTTTTAAGTTAAAATTAAGTCGCCCTCAGAAACTTTGTCTCCTACTTTTATTTTTAAATTTTTAATTTTACCTTCTAAATTTGATGGTATTTCTACGCTAGATTTATCACTTTCAATTGTTATTAGGGCATCATTTTTTTTAATTGATTGACCTTCGGTAACTAATACCTCAATAACCTCAACATCTTTAAAATCTCCAATATTAGGTACTTTAATCTCAGTTTCTGACATTATAATTTTGTTGGCATTGGTTTGTTAGTATCAATATTATACTTCTTCATTGCATCTTTTGCATGTTTGGAAGTAATAAGCTGTTCTTTTGCTAAAATACTTAAACCATAAGCAACCAAATGTTCTTTATCTACCTCAAAAAATTTTCTTAAATTTTTTCTTGTATCACTTCTTCCAAAACCATCTGCTCCTAATGAATAAAAGCTTTTATTAGTATAAGGTCTGATTTGATCTGAATTCATTCTCATATAATCAGATGCAGCCATAATTGGGCCCTCTGTTTGGCCCAGGCATTGCTCAACATAAGATTTTTTAGGTTCTTTATCAGGATTCAAAAGATTAAATCTTTCTACCTCCATTCCATCTTTTCTTAATTCATTAAAACTTGTTACACTCCATATCTCACTGTCAATTTGATAATCATTTTGTAAAATCTCTGCAGCAGACATCATTTCTCTTAAGATTGTTCCTGATCCTAAAAGTTGGATTTTAGTTTTTTTGTATTTGTTAAATTCTTTTATTTTATACATGCCCTTTAAAATGCCTTCCTCACAATTTTTATCTTTTGGCATTTCTGGGTGTGAGTAATTTTCATTCATTGTTGTAATATAATAAAAAACATTCTCATTTTTCTCATGCATTCTTCTTAGACCTTCTCGAAAAATTACCGCTAATTCATAATGAAATGTAGGATCATAAGTTACACAATTTGGAATAGTTGATGCAATTAAATGACTATGCCCATCCTGGTGTTGTAAGCCTTCTCCAGCTAATGTTGTTCTTCCAGCTGTTGCACCTACCAAAAATCCTCTAGCCTGACTATCCCCGGCTGCCCAAGCTAGATCTCCTATTCTTTGGAAACCAAACATTGAATAAAAAATATAAATTGGGATCATTTCGATATCATGATTAGTATATGCAGTGGCAGCAGCAATCCATGAAGACATGGCACCTGCTTCATTGATACCTTCCTCTAAAACTTGACCACTTTTGTCTTCTCTATAAGAACTTAATTGAGCTGCATCCTCAGGTTCATATTTTTGTCCTTCATGAGCATAAATCCCTATTTTTTGAAAAAATCCTTCCATGCCAAACGTTCTTGCTTCGTCAGGAATAATAGGAACCAGTCTAGGAGATATATTTTTATCCCTTAATAAATTTGTTAACATTCTTACCAAGGCCATAGTAGTAGACATTTCTTTTTCACCAGTTGATACTTTCATAAAATCGAAAATATCTTTTGAGGGTGCTTTGATTGGTTTAGCGAAAGTCGAACGTTCGGGTAAATATCCACCTAATTTAATTCTTCTGTCTTTTATGTATTTTATTTCTGGAGATTTTTCGTCAGGCCTAAAGTATTCAATATTTCTCACTTGTTCATCTGTTAAGGGAACATCAAATCGATCTCTATAGTACATCAAGTCATCAACATCTAATTTTTTAGTTTGATGAGTAGTATTTACACTTTCTCCTGATTTTCCCATTCCATAACCTTTAATAGTTTTTGCAATTATCACTGTTGGGCTTCCTTGATGTTTAGTCGCTTTATCATATGCAGCAAAAACTTTGTGAGGATCGTGACCACCTCTATTAAGTCTCCAAATATCTGTATCTGACATGCTTGAAACTAATTCTAATGCTTCAGGAGATTTCCCAAAAAACTTTTCTCTTACATAAGCACCGTCTCTTGCTTTCATTGCTTGGTACTCACCATCTACTGTCTCGTTCATAATTTTTATTAAGTGACCAGTTTTATCATTAGCAAGCAACGAATCCCAATATGACCCCCAAATAACTTTAATTACATTCCAGCCAGATCCTCTGAAACTTCCCTCAAGCTCTTGAATAATTTTTCCATTACCTCTAACGGGACCATCTAATCTTTGAAGATTACAATTTATTACAAATATTAAATTATCTAAATTTTCTCTAGCAGCTAATCCAATAGCTCCCATTGACTCAGGCTCATCCATCTCCCCATCACCTAAAAAGGCCCATACTTTTCTTCCTTCATCTTTAATCAAACCTCTATTGATTAAATATTTCATGTATCTAGCTTGATATATAGCAAGCATAGGACCTAACCCCATGGATACAGTGGGGAACTGCCAAAAATTTGGCATTAGCCAAGGGTGTGGATATGACGATAGACCCCCAGGTTTTACCTCCTGTCTGAAACTATCTAATTGTTTTTCATTTAATCTACCTTCTAAGAAAGCTCTTGCATACATTCCTGGAGCACTATGTCCTTGGAAATATATTAAATCTCCACCAAATTTATTATTTTTTGCTCTCCAAAAATGGTTCATTCCAACATCGTATAATGTTGCAGCAGATGCAAATGTACCAATGTGTCCACCAAGTTCAGGGTGTTTTTTATTTGCTCGAACTACCATCGCTGCTGCATTCCATCTAATTAACGATCTAATTCTTCTTTCAATATTTTGATCACCACTAGACTTTACTTCAGCCTCTGGGGGTATTGTATTAATGTAAGGTGTATTTTGAGTATAAGGAATATTCGCTCCTTCTCGATAAGCTTTGTTAATTAGTTCTTTAATCAAAAAATGAGCTCTTTGATTTCCATCTTTTGAAATAACTGCTGATAAAGACTCCAACCAATCTTGAGTTTCAAGCGGATCAATATCAGTCCCATTAACTAATTGTATTGTAG
>LULV01000320.1_pt1 | contig 15772 bp, 15 predicted proteins | sample 728081 | NCBI WGS metagenome assembly LULV01 (sample SAMN03860280, study PRJNA289734) | marine metagenome | biome: seawater column; feature: ocean; material: water; isolation source: Red Sea water column Station 108 - depth 25m | place: Saudi Arabia: Red Sea | collected 2011-10-15 | depth 25 m | reverse complement strand
TCCTAAATTAGATGATCCTAGATTCTATACAAATCAAAGTGCCATAGATCAAGTTATCAATGAAAACTTTAAAGTTGAAGGAGATGTGGCAGAAGGAAAAGGTAAAGATAGACCTCAAGGATTTATATTAAAATCACTACAAGATGTAGGTCTTGAGAAAATATCTGAAAATACAGGTCCTGTTAAAAAAAATAAGAAAGACACTACAGTAGAACCTCTTAGGGGAAGACAAATAAATAAGATGTATAAAGATGAAGTAAAAAATATTAAAGATGCTTATGATAAATTATTAATAGAAATCAACAAAGAAAAAAGACAATCGGTCAAGCAAAGTAGACGTAATGCTGCAAAACAGAAATACCTTCAAGACTTATCAGATGCAAAATCTAAGTATAGACAAATGTTTTTAGATAACAACCTCAAACCCTCAGATTATGGACTCTAAGGAGTTTTAAATGTTACAAGATAATCAAATTAGGGATTACAATAGATTAACTCCTGAAGAACAAAAGAAAGAAAAGCTAACTAAAGATGACGATTTTTTAGATGATGCTTATGACTTTCTAGTGCAGAGAGAGGGGTACAAAGATTCAGAGTTAGATACCCCTGAAAAAATATATGATCAATTCCTAGAGCATTTCAGATATCAAAATGTAAATGAAGTCACTGCTATACGTGACTTAGAGTATGCTCAAAATTCCAACCTTCAAGAAAAAATAAAGTTTGCAAATCTAATACAACTATATGAAAATATGGAAGGTGATAGTTTTAATATTGAAACTATTAAAGATTATGCAGGTGGTATACTTACTGCTCCTTCAACATATGCAGGTTTATTTACTGCAGGTGCAGGTAAACTTGCATCAACAGGAGCTAATCAATTAACTAAGCTAGGCATACGTAAGTTATTAAATCAAGAAATAGCTAAGAGTGCTGCTAAAGGTGCTGCAGTAGAAGGCACAATAGGTGCAGTACAAGGTGGTGCTCAAGAGTTAACTAAAGTAGAAACAACATTAACAGATGAGGTTGATGCAGGTAGAATTGCAACACAAGCAGGTATACAGGCTACATTTGGTGGATTGTTTAATGCAGGTGCAGGATACTATCAAACTAAAAAGGCTATTGATGCCAACATATTATTATCAGAAGCAGAGAAGGCATCTAAAGTTGTAGCAGATGCTGCTAATAAAAAATCAAAAGACTTTTTAAAAAGTGTAAGAGCAGATGAAGATATAGATTTTTTAAATGATGCCTTGAATGAATTAATACCTGATACATATGAAATGACTAAGGCAGGTTTAAAAAGAATTATAAAGAAAAAACCTGTAAAGAAAAGACCACTTGATCCTGATAAAGTTAAGATGGGTAGATCACTAGCTCAAGAAAAAGGTGTAGACAATTTAGATATTGATTTCTATGAAAATTTATCTGCTGCTGCAATCAAAGTAAAGAATAGAATAAAAAGTAATTTAACTAAAGGTGATAGAATCACTGAAGGATTAGCAAGAGCAATAGGAAAAGGTGACTTAAAGTTTGATGAACTTAGCACAATATTAAAAGAACATAACTTAACATACGATCAATTCTCTCTAATATATTTAGCAGACATATCAGATGCAGGTAGAAAATTAGGCTATCATGGCTTTTTAAAAAAACAAATAGATCCTGAAGTATCTAAAGAAAAGGTAAATTCACTATTAAATAGTATAGTTGAGTTAGAGCAAAGAGGATTGACTAAAGTAACTAAAGGTCAAGCCAAAGAAGTAATAGAGAATAAAAGAAAACTAGGATTACTTAAAGACTTAGATAAATTAAGACTAGGTTTAATGACATCACAACCTGCTACTACCATGCGTAACAATGCCAATGCTTTGTTTAGAGTTGTGGTTGATGTAGGAACACGTGGCATATATAATTTACTTAACAAAAAAAATCCTATGGACTCTTTAGATGTGGTTAAATATATGTTAAATCCATATGAGGCTCAAGTGGTTAGAAAGTTATTTGAAAACACAATGCCTGATAGTGCCTCTGTGTTATTCAGAGATGCTGCAGATTTATCTGCTCAAGCAGGAGAGGGTGCATTAGCTAAGATAGGAACTAGTGCAAACTTTTTAAATACTATGTCTGATAATTTTTTTAAACAGGCAATGTTTACTGCATCACTTAGAAGAAGATTAGCAGATGATGGTAAAGATTTAATTCAACTTATTAAAGATGGTAAGTTTAATACTATAAGTAAAGAAACTTTAGAAGGTTCTATGCAAGATGCACTAGAGTTTGTTTACCAACAATCATTTAAAGGTGATGGATTTTTTAGCAAAGTTGCTAAAGTAACTATTGATGCACATAGAAATGTACCTTTCGTGATATCATCAGTGTTGCCTTTCCCAAGATTCGTAGCAAATCAAATGAAGTTCTTATATGAACACACACCTTTATTAGGACTGATGAACTTAGAGGGGATTGGAACTAAACAAGGATATTTAAAATCAATAGCTAGTAAAAATGCAGACGATTACAGAAAAATGGCTGCAAAACAATTCATGGGTCTTATGATGCTAACAACTGCATACAACTGGCGAAAAGAACAGATGGATGATGATGGTAGAATAGGCACATATTGGTATGAGTTCAAAGATGAAACAGGTAAAATAGTAGACGGAAGACCTACATACGGACCTTTTGCTCCTTATCTTTTGGCAGCAGATGTTATGTTAAGATATAATAAATCTAGTGAAGAGGGTAAAGATGTAAAGTTAGATGACACTTTCTTATTTAACCCTGCAGGACTATTCATAGATATAATGGATAGAAAAGATGCATCAGGTAAAAGATTATCAGAAGTGTTTACAAGTCCTAGACAATATATGCAAGATTCATTACAGGCATTGTTTGGTTCTTCTTTCAGAGCAGGTTATGGTATTTATGCTATAGATAAATTGTTTGATGACTTCACTGCAGAGGGTAATTTTATAGGAGAAAAAGGTTCTAAAATATTTGGAGAGTTTGTAGCTAATTTAGTTAATACTTATACCATACCATTGTCAGTGGTAAAAGATGTGTACAGTCAGTTTGATAAATTTGCTAGATATGTTCCTGAAACTAGACCCGGTGGTGAAATAGATTTCTTTAAAATTATATATAATAGAGGCACTCGTGCTATGCCTGACTTTGGTCCTAACACTGCACTAGGTAGATACTTTGGTGCAAAAGAATATGATCTTCCTCTAGTTAATCCGTTTAGATCAGGTGAAGTTATAGCTATAAATCCTTTAGAAAAACAACTAACAGGATTTACTAGATTACCTAAGTTAAATTTATTAGAAAAAGAAATGCGTAATTTAAATCTACAATACTATGATTTATATAGAAGAGATCCAAACGATTTAGTAGATAGACTCATAAGAGAAGAGTTAAGTGGTAATGTTAAAGATGTAAATCTAAATGAAAGGTTGGCAGATGTTATACTTAGGGATGAATCATATTTAAGTCTTAAATCAAATGCAGAAAAAAGAAATTATTTAAAAAGATATGCAAAAAGAAATATATTTAGCAGTCCTGATCCTGATGTTCCCGGAGCAAGAGAGGCTGCCTTACTTAAATTAGATAATTTAGCAAAAGATTTTGATTTGCCTTATAGTGAAAACGACATAAGAAATTATAGAAAACTACCTAGGGAAGAAAGAGCTGCTATCGATGCAGAGTTTAGGAACATATTAAAGACTGATGAATATTATATACTTGGTGAATCAGATGCAGATAATAATTTAATAGATAACTTTTCAATTTTAAATACTAGAGATTTAACTTTAGTAAATGCAGACACTGACGATAGAGTAAATGTATTACAGTGGGCATTAAGTAGAGCAGGTGTAGCTGAAACACTTAGAGAAAAAGGCATAATGTCTAAAAGAAAGAGAAAGCTATGAGGGGATTTGAACTAGGACTTGAAACTGATAGAATGTTTGCAGAGGCAGAACGTAAACGAGAAGAACGTGAAGCAGGTATAACAGACATACAAAGACAGGCTCAAGGTGTAGAACCTATAACCATAAAAGATGTGAGAGACTTTGCTTTAGCAACTGCACCTATAACAGGTGATGTGATTGCATTTAAAGATGCACCTGAAGATTACACACGTGCCTATGAATTACTACAGGCAGGTTATGGTGAAAGAGATTTAATTAAGATGGGTCTTGGTGGTGCATTTACAGGGTTAATAACAATGGGGTTGATTCCCGGATTAGGTTTTGTATCTAGAATAGGTAAGAATATGCTACGTCAAATGGCTATAGATGCATTTAAAAGAGGTGACAGGAAGACAGGCACTGATATACTTGTAAATACAAGTGATTATGTAAAGAAAGAATTAGGTGATAAGTTTAATAAAAATATATCAACAAAACGACAGAGCCAAATAAAAGAAATAAAGAGTAATTTTAAAAAGAAAGAGCATAAGAAACGTATTAAGATGCTTGACAAACCTAGAAAAGAGATATTATATCATGGCACTGCTATGGGTCAGTTTACTGCATCACCAAAACTAGGCACATATATAGACAGAGATCATCAAGCAAATGAATTAGCAAGAACATTCATGGACAACTCAAAAATATTTACAGAGATAGTAGATGCTAACGATGGTAATCCCATCATAGATATAGCTACTTATGGTATGAAGGTAGGTAAAGATGTAGATGAGATAGATAAATATGCAGGTGCTAAAATACAATTTCCTGTATTAGCAAATGCAAGTAAGGATTCTAATGTACCCCCTACTCCTAAAGTTTATAATGACACAATATCTTTAGAAACTAATGCAGAGGCAGGTGAAGTATATTTAAAAGGAACACCATCTGCTATTAATAATTATGAGGGTGAGACATATGGTGTAGTTAAGTTACTTGATAATAATAAAGTAGATCTTAGAGATATAGAGGCAGAACTAACAAAGAGAAATAGACAAGATTTAACAGAGGTAGTGGAACTTGATAAAACATTTATTGATGATATAACAAGACGTGGTTTTGATAGATATGAAGATAGCACAGGAAAATTAACAGATAAAACATATCTAGGTTTAGCCACTAGAAAAACACCTATTCACGCAGAACTAGGAACACCTGCATTATCAATGTCACTTGATCCTGTTACATCTGTAAAACCTGCTTTTACAACTCCGGGTGGAAGTGAGGTAGGTGATATGGCAATGGGAACAGATGAAATGGGTAGAACTGTAGAGAATTTATTATTTACAGAATTACCTTATGGTAAATTTAAAAGTATGACACCTGATGATTATAACAAGATTGTCAATTTATATTCACGTGATAAAGATCTTAGAGAGGGATTGTTTAATAAATATAGAGATGTTATGACAGATGACACTCTAGGTATAAAGCTACCTAAGTCTGCACATACAGAGGCAGAGGTAGCGTTTACTAGACCTGATTTTCTCACTAAACCAAAGAAAGTCGTAGATGATCCAAAGATGTTAGCTATGGTTGAAAAAGCAAACGAGGCATTTGACAAACACAAAAAACTAGAACTATCTATAGGTAGTGTTAATAACAGAGCCTTAATTGGAGATCCTGTAAATCAAAAGAAAGGTTATGATTTAGTTAAAGATTATTTTAATAGTGCTCTTGAACTAGCCAAGTTTACAAGAACTGCAGGAGCGAGAGGTGGCTACGATGAGATCATAGATGAATTAGCAATATCTCCAAATCTAGCTGGACTTGTTGAAGGTCTAGGTATCGTATTACCAAAAGGAGAAAAGAAAAATAATATGACAGTATTAAATGCTTTATTAGAGAGACCTAGTAGAGGTGTAATGCAAACTGCTCCAAAAAGATTAAAGGGATATCAAGATAGAGAAGCACCTAAAGATTTTAGTGCAAAGAAGTTTATTAATGAGTTGCAATCTACACTACGTGAAACAAAAGGTAACATATTAGATTATAAACTTGCAACAGAAGAAAAGATATTATCTTTGTCACCACGACAATACAAAGAAGTCATCATGGAAATAACACCTAAGTTAAATCGTGGTGGATTGATGGCTAGGTAAACACAGACCTCAACACACCCATAGCCAAGGCAGCACAGGCTACGACATTAACAGTGAGTAGTGCTCTATCATGCCATATGTAAGCCATACCTGCTAGTAATCCTGTGCCTATACACGAGGCTACCAAATCGTAGAAAGGCAGAACACCTGCCGATCTACAGATAATCCCTGACATAATTAACATAGAGCCTGTCCATTTAAGATACCATGACAAGTCATGAGTTGGTGTTATTTTTTGCATCTATTTCTTTTAACCTTCTAAGTATAGTCTCTAAATTTTTTATTATGTCAGGTAGTTCATGAGTAGGTTTTATCCTACTCTGCATGAACCTCTTGGCTTCTTCTTCTAGCTTCTTCACGTTTGACTCTTTCTAAGTTTTTAAAGTATGCAAAGTCATATCCTCTTTGCCATTCCCTATGTTGCATAGTGTTTGGATTGTAAGGACTAACTGTAGCAATAATCTTTGCATCTTTACTGCGAACAGTCTGTATGTATTGTTTACCCTTGAATGCATTCAGTCCACGTTCAAACTGAATACGTAAGGGTGCATCATACTTACTTAGATTTGGATTCCTTTTTTTCTTCTGTCTCATTAGATTGTCTCCTTTCTAAATATTTCATTATCATTGATAGTCTATCATCATACTTACCAATCTCTGCCACCTCTTTGTCCATAGCCTCTATGATATCAGAATGTTCTCCAATACCTGTAGACCTACTTAAATAGATTTCAACATTGGCAATGTGTTTATTTATATGTCCTACGTAATAGGACTTCAAAGCTGATAGTAACATCTCTCTCATATTTATCTCCCTTCTATATCTACAACTTCACATACACCTGCAGTACAGGCTAGTTCTTTACTACCACTAGTAGTATCTTCTTTTTCAAAGTCCTGTAACTTACTCCAATCTATAGCACGTGGCATGGCTTTTGTCAAGTCATTATATTTATCTTCATCTATATCTTGATAAGGTGCTTGTGCATACGTGTGGTCACTGAAAGGTAAAAAGGATATACCTGATACCTCATCAAAGTTATCATACACCCATGCACCAACTCTCATCCACTCGTGCTCTTTGACAGATATAGTTACAGATGGTTTATGCTCACACCAATGTCTCTGAAAGATTAACCAATAGTCTAACTGTTCTATGGCAGTCATCTCAGTTCTTGTGATAGCACCTGTTGGTGACTTCATAGGAAAGCTAAACACAGAGACACTATCAGGTTTCATAACATCAGGCTCTGCAGGAATACCTGCCTCTATCATAAACTGTGTGAGTGGATCTTTATTATCACCACGTACAGTTCTAATATAAAAAGGATTGTGTCTTGCATGAATACCTGAAGCACTATCCACTAACTGACTAACTGTGCCACTAGGTTTTACACAAGTGATAGCAGTTGACTGTGGTATACCTAAATCTTCTGCAATCTTTTTATTTGTTTCCACTGCAACTTTTTTTAATATTTCTAGATTAGATTCTAAATTAGCATTGTCAGGGGATAGTACAGGACAGTCAAGTATACCTGTCAAAGATACACCTAATAATCTTTCTTCTTCTGTATTATCTTTCCATACTTTACGTAAGTATTTGAAGTCAGTAAGTGTAGATTGAAATGTACCCAAGATAGTAGCCATACATACTTTATCTTTTAGGGATAACATATCATCTGTTTCACGTGCAACAACTTCAGTTAGATTACAGAACTGATATGGTCTTAATATAATCTCTGAACAAGGATTACAACCAAACTGATAGTTAGCATCTCGTCTACCATTCTCTAGTGCTTTTACTTTAGCAGACTGACGATTAAATATACCACGTTCTCCTGACTTAGATTCATATAGTGCAGTCCACTCTCTCATGAATGTACCCATCTCAGGCTTACCTTTAAATGCAACAGAGTTGTTAGCCAATGCTCGTTGTCCTTCATTCTCCCACCACTGACCTGACTTAGCATGACGCATTTGATCATCACCTAAATTAGACAGAGAGATAAGTGCAGATCTACGTACACCACCTACAACTACAACCTCACCTACCTTACACATAATATCGTGACATTCAACAGGATACAGTCTTCTACCTTTTGCATTTTTAAATATGTCAATACAAAACTTAAACAAATCTTCTAAGGGTGCAGGACCTGATGCTCTACCACCAAACGTTTTTAATCTAGCTCCTGCAGGTCGTACCTCTGATACATCCCATTTAGGTATCTGACCTACATATAACATAGCTATCATTTCTCTAAATGCTTTTGCCCATCCGGGTCTGCTATCTGCAACAGTTATTACTGTGCTACTTTCTTCAAAATGTTCATTAACAATAGGTAACTTATCTACATTTTCTCTTTCTACAGAAAACCCTACACCTGTACCACACATAAGTATGTACATACACTCATCAAAACTACGTGGACTATCTACAGGTATATAACTACAGTTGTATCCTGCAACATGACATCTATCTAAGGCTACACCTGCAGTCATCAAGGCTCTCATACTAGGCATAACACCTAGAGATGTAATAGAGTTATTTAATTTTTCTCTCAGAGCTTTAGTTATTTCATATCCATGCTTAGTCTTCAGATGATTTGACATATAGTCAAAATATCTTTCTACAGTTTCAATCCACGTTTCTCTACGTTGCTCATCATCTTTCCATCTTGCATACCTAGACAAGGCAATAAAGTTTTGATAGTCTGTTGGTAGGTAATTATTAATCATTTCACTCCTCACTTATTGTTTTCATATGTCGTATCTGCACACCCTCTAAGTCATGCAAAGTATCCTTAATATAATCCTGTATTTCTTCTCCTACATTACCATCTGCAGGAACAGGATATTCTTCAGGGTCTATCTGCAGTGTAATATTTAGTTTAACTTTCAGATACATCTACTGCCTCTATTAGTTTAGACAAATACCATTCTGCTTTCTTTAAATCTTCTACACCATTCTTGTATCTATATCTCCATAGATATTTCATAATGTTACCTTGTAGATAAAACTCAAAGCCATCACCTGTCATAGCCTGAATAGCATCAATAGTTTCTATACCTGCTTTGTTGTAGTGTGGTGGATGATTAACCATATCCATAGTTTGTTTATGATCTGATTGTTCTTGTGCTTGTTTTTTTACACCTGATAAATATTTCACTTTTTGCTCCTTTGATTTTTCTTCTAGTTCTTTAAATTTCTTTTTCATATACTCCAAATGTCTCATTTGTCATCCTTAAAATTAACGTGTATTACATTATCATGTTTTTTTAAACTTTCAGTTAGCAGATATTCAATGGGCATAAAACTTTCTGCCAATCTTTCTGCCTCACGTTCTACCTTTTTATCATCTAACATTAAAGGGAAAAGAGCACAAAATCTTCTTGCTAATTTTAAAAAATCTATTTGATCTTCTCTGCTAAGAGTCATTTGATTAGTGGATACTAATCCTATAGACACATCTCCTGTCCATTTATTTTTTTCTACAATAGGTTTTAACACTACACTAACATCATTTTTATCCATAACTATTTTATTCTCCTTATCTTTCTCCCTGAAAACTTTATAAATTTAGGGTAGTTGTGTTTACCTTTTTCTTTCAACCAATCTTCAGGAATGATCCTATCATAATAACGGAATCCATACTTGATACACCACTCACCATAACTTGACTTTGCTCCCTTTCTTAATTTGTTTCTACTATTTTCAAACACAAATCTAATATCTAAATGAGGATGTTGTTTCTGTATGGCTAGATGTTTACGTCTAGTATAGGTACGATAAGATAAATCTTCCCATTCTATCTTAATAGTTTCATAAGTAAACTTGCACTTATTCTCTTTCAAGTAGATAGAAATCTTATGTTCTAATCCACTCCTATACCCATGCTTCAAAGCGTTACGATATGCTCTATGTGGTGACACTAGAGTAATCTTCTCCAACCTGTAAAAGGATTGAACTCATATGAGTCATGAGAATATGAAACACCAAGAGCTTTCATCTCTTCTTTTACTGCCTCGTCTGCTAACTTCTTAGCTTCCATAGCATCTCTCAAACCTTTGGTTCTCATATCACGAAGAGTTTTCTTTGCCTCAGTCAACTCTTTCTCCATAGTTTCAATGTCCTTTTGCAAGTCTTCTATCTTCTTTGCATCCGTACTCACTATTTTATACTCCATATTTTTTTAGCTTGTTCTATCATCTCCCCTGACCACATCCAAGAATCTAGGTTGGGGTGAACTAACGAAGCTAACTCATGTCTATCATCACTTATAGACAAAAACTTTTGTATACTAAATGCAACTTTTTTTAGTTGATCTTTATACTGTGATAAGTCTGTCAATGTAAATGTCTTACATTCTTTTGGTGTAGCAAAGAATAAATCTACACTACTATCAGGGTATGCCATAGAATATAAAGCCATCTGTCTTTTCTGTGCCTCTGTAGGTTTAGAGGGCATTCGTGTAGAAGTTTTTAAATCTACAATCTTGTCAGTAAATCTGAAGTCAATATATCCCATGACAGGTACAGGTAAATCATCAAACTGAACTTCAACCTTTTCTTGATAAGCTACAAGATTTTTATGGTTAAAGTTTTCATCAATGACTTTACCAAAGTCTTTTAATATTTTCCTTTCTTTTATTGTTTTAGTATCTCCCAAATCTATCTGAGATTCTGCACACAAGGACATGAACTTTACATCTAAAAGATTAAAGTCAAACACACCCTTCTCATACTTGTTGGCTAGTGCAAACTCTTCTGCAATACCCCTTACTGCACTAGCACCACTAGAAGATTTAACACCATACAGGTATCGTGTTATCCACATAGGTATATCACTTATGTAGGTGTTAATACTACTAGGTGACAGATAGTTAATGTTATGTACCTTAAAAGGGTTATTACTTTTCATTAGGCTACATCTTGATTATCTATCTGTACAAATTGATCCACAGTATTTTCATCTTCAGTTGACATAGTTGAGTTTACTTTTTCATCCCACATATTCATTATATAAGTATTGTAATTCTCAATCCAAGATACAAAGTCAGTAAAAGTTGTTTGATCTTTGTCACTTAAAGTGATAGTGTTAGTAGTATCTAACATAACTTTAGGAACATAGAACTTATCTCCACTAGGCAAAGCTCTAGGATCACCCAATGCAGTTATGTTATGTTGCACAGGTAACTTTCTCATAGTAGAAAGTGTAGCAAAAGGTTTTCCTACAATCTTAAATGCCTCACGATTATCTATTTCCCAAATAAAAGGAAGATCTTTTACCTCTGTGAGTTTACCTTCAGTTTCAGTCTTCACATCTTTCATAGTTATTAATCCAAATAAAACTCTAACTCTTTTTATTTGCTTTATTAAGTTCTGCATATCTGCAGGTAAAGATGCAAAGTCTTTTATATAACCACTAGGTTTACCACAATTAAATGTACCTTGATTATCTTTCAGGTCAATATTTAAATTATCTGCCATGATAGTTTTATGAAAGATACCTAATGGTTCACCCTGTTTTGCATTAGTATTCTTTACAAATCTTTTGTACATAAACCTTTGCATGAATGGTCTGATAGTAACTTCTTTAGCATAGTAAGCAGTATCATCAGGCACATCTAACTTATAAGAACCTGCCTTTATCTTTACTACTTCTTCTATCTCATCACCTACTTCTTTCTCACCCATAATATTTTTATGTTGTAGTTTTAGTCTAGCTAAATTACTACTCTTACTGTCAGAAGATTCTCCTGCTAAACCCATAGCTTTAGCCATAACAGAATAATTCTCTGTATTTATTGTAACAATTTCATTCATATTTTTACCTTCCTTTCTTTAAAGATTGTTTGTTATATCACATAATATCATTTGTGTCAAGCCAATTATTACCTATTTTCATATCTAATTTTAGAGGCACATTGAAATCAATCTGAAACTGTTTATCTATAATACTTTTCATATTAGTATTAATAGATTTTAGTATAAACGTAACCCTCTGTTTCTCTTCAGGGTGTACATCTATCACAATAGAATCATGAACTGTGTTTACAATGCATGACTTCAACTGACTTAACTGTTTCTCTATCTCCATCAAAACCACAGGCACGATGTCTGCAGTAGCAAAACTTTGTACAGGATAGTTCTTTATCTGTGTGAAGTGAGACACTTTACCATTGGCATACCTCTGCATATTCTTAAATGCAAATTCTCTACCTGATGGTGTCTTTATCATGCTTGTATTCATAGCCTCTTGAGCCAATCTGGTGTGCCATAAGTTGATTTCTTTGTACTTTTCTGTGAAGTGCTTGTAGTATGTTGCTTGTGCAGACGATCTGCCAAAGCCTGTTGCTCCGTAGAGTGGTGCAAACGTGTGTGCCTTCGCCTCTTGACGAGTAGTAGGCTCACCTGCATCACTAATAACACGAGCAGTATAACTATGCACATCAAATCCATCTTCTATCTCCTTCATTGCTACTTTATCTTGTGACAAAAATGCTGCAGTTCTAAATTCTAACTGTGCAAAGTCTGCCTCTAATATCTCTCCACCTTCCCAACGTGATACAAATACTTTCTTCACAGGGAATGTACCACCTCTAGGCATATTCTGCATATTAGGATCTGCTCCACTAAATCTACCTGTAGATGTTCTGTGTTGTAGTAATCTCACGTGTAACATACCATCAGGTTTTACATATGTTTCTATACCCTCAACAAATGAGGACAAGTATGTATCTAGTGCAGACAATCTTTGTATATCTTGTAGAAAAGATTTTGCATCTGTCATGTGTCTATCCTTGGCTACATTCTGTAGTAGTTCTAGATTATGTTTGTTTACACTAAAACCATTTGCACTTATCCACTTCTGATTAGGTGCAGAAAACTTTAATCCTGCAATCTCTTTTGTAGGTATGAACTTATATCCATTCCCATCACAGATAGGACATACACTAGGCTTGGCATATGGACTACCATCTTTCTTTATCTTCCTGATATATCCTGTGCCTTTACAATAGCCACACTGTTCTGCTTTTGTTTTATATACCACACTAGAATTGTATGCTACATTATTTTTAAATTGTTTTTCATTCATGTTAGGATGAAAGTAATTACCCCACGTAGCCTTGTCCTTAATCTTTCTACTATAAATGACCCAAGACATTTGTTCAGGACTGTTGAGATTGATAGGTGTATCACCCATAAGTTCTCTTACCTGTGCAGTCAAACGTTCTTCTATATCTTTCTTCTCTTGCTCAAACTCTTGTTTAACTTCTAATAGTTTATCCTGATCTACCTTAAACCCATTCTTATATATCTTAGCAAGAGATACACAAACTTTGTTTGTAAGTATTACAGATTCCATAAGTCCTGCATACTCTGTGCTATTTAGTTTCTTGTACTGTGCATCACATAGTTGTTGTGTTGCGTGTAAATCTGCAGATAAATACTGACTTAGCTCATCTCTAGGTATCTCATCTGTAGCATAACCTTTGGCAAAGTATTGTTTCAGAGTATCTTCCTTCTTTGTTTCAAGGTCATATCTTTCTGCACAATCTTTTAAATGTAATGGTTCTTTCAATCCTCTCTGTAATATATACTCTGATAACATAGTACAGTAGACAGGACCATCATATTTAAATCCTGATTCCCATAGCCACATCAAGTCATAGGCTATGTTATGTCCTATAAGTATGGTTGCCTGATCTAGTAACTTTTGTATCTCAACATGAGGTGTACCATCTCTGTCCATATTGTATAAGTATTCGTTGCCCTGATCAGTGAGACAACCCACCATAACTAACTTATTGTCAGGCTCAAATGGATCAAGGTGCATCTTACCATCTCTCTTGGTAACTGTATTCTCTACGTCAAGTGTTAGTTTCATTTGTTTTGCTCCTTCAATATATAATTATCTATGAAATGTTGTAGGTCAGACTTGTGCCTATACCATTTATTCTTGTGTAGTATTCTCCAATTATCATTACGTAGTGTAACTACAAACTTATCATTAATTAAAACAGTACCACCTTCATAGTCTTGTACTTCCAAATCTGCCTCTATAAGTTTTATTAACTTACGTAATCTCTTTGCTTCTCGTGCATATGGATTTGAGTATTGTAACTTGTGATAATTATCCAAGTCACATTGTTTAGCCTTTTTCTCTTCTTGTTTTAAATCCTCTTTTAGTTCAGGTATATCTTCTTTACTATAAAGACTTTCTGCCTTCTCAAGTTTTGCTCTGTGTGCATCCAAGTATCTCATAGCATGAGCTAGTCTTGTTGTCTCATCAGAGAATGCACCTAGTCCTGTGTTACAATGATGACATATCCAACCTCTAAAAGTATTTGTTTCATGACAATGATCCAACACCCATGTCTTCATTCTTATCTGTCCATACTTAGATAATTCTTCCAAGTCTCTGTCACAGATAGGGCAACAGTAATCCTCACTAGGATACTCATTCTCCTTACGTAACTTTTTAATTATAGCCTTGTGTCCATTCTTACATGACTTACAAGTTCTTTTTATTTCACCTGACTTCATAGCAATAAACTGTGTTACAGGTTGTTCTATATCACACTTGATGCACGTTATGTACTTTGTCATGCCTGATACCTCGCTAACTTATAATCTAGGTCACAGATAATTTTACCATGCCAACCTGTAATTTTATTCTTGACAATGTTAAGATGACGTACACTATCCTCTCCATCTTTACCTTCAACAGGTGGGTTCTTGGCTATCAATATCATAACATCTGCCTCTGCTGCTTTACCTGTACGACTGCCTTCCATCATAGATTGGTTCAGTAATACTTTACCCTCTGCCTCTGCACTTAACTGTGACATATAAAAGACTGCACAGTTATATGCCTTACCTATCTGTCTAGCATGGATAGCATTAGCCTTCAATGCCTCATCCTGTCTAGCAAATCCCTGTGTGATTGCAAACTTGTCTCCCATATCAAGGACAAGCACATCAGGTTTGTATGCCTTGCAGATACTCTCAACCCAATTCATGTCCTTACTTGTGGCATCTTTGATGGATACATTCTTCTCCACCTTCTTCCACAACTCATGTGCCTGACTAGGTTTGTCACGTATCTCGTGCATATTCATGCCCACTGCTGCAGTTAGATATCTTGCACCAACTCGTACTGCCTTCTCCTCATTACACAACACCACACACCTAGCACCTTGATGTGCAAAGCCTGTAGGGGAAGCGATTAGAGAGGCATGGAAGCTAGTTTTACCTGTGTTAGGTCTAGCACCTACCTCAATCAAGTGACCTTCATTGACACCCTCTAATTGATGCACCAATGATGGTATATTAAATGACCATCTAGTCTCTAGGTCGTTGCTCTTAATAAGATTCTCAATACTAAGGTCTTCCCAATCCACATTTAGATTAGGAATAAAGTCATCACCATAGGAATCAAGTATATTTCTAAGAGGTTCAAGTGTGGATTGAGTACCATTGACATAGTTAAAACCAATGTTAGCAATATCTTCGCCCACGATTTGTTGAAATAATTTTGAAAGCACTTCTTGTGCAATGTCTTTTCCAAGTTCAGTCTCCTTCTTCAATGTAAGAAACATTGATTCGTATGCCTGTTTCTGTGCAGTAGTCAAGCTAGGATTAGATGATAAGAACAATGCCTGTATCTCATCTGTAGTGACTGTCCTATCATAC
>LULV01000816.1_pt1 | contig 15966 bp, 20 predicted proteins | sample 728081 | NCBI WGS metagenome assembly LULV01 (sample SAMN03860280, study PRJNA289734) | marine metagenome | biome: seawater column; feature: ocean; material: water; isolation source: Red Sea water column Station 108 - depth 25m | place: Saudi Arabia: Red Sea | collected 2011-10-15 | depth 25 m | reverse complement strand
GTTTGCACCAGCGTTTAAAACACCAGACTCCGTTCTAACTACTTTTAGGTTATTTGTATATCCTAGAAAGTTTGCAGCTGTAAAGAATACTTCGAAATTGTCAGCATTTGGTTTACCGAAAATCTCTACTAACTCTTCTTCGGAACTGATAGTAGTCACACTAGAAACAGGGCCTTTTTCGAATGGTCCAGCGATTGCACCTATTGATGTTGCAACTGCAGGTACGACATTCGTTAAATCTACTTCTCTTACCTGAACGCCAGGTGAAACGCCGAATGTACTAGGCATGGTTGTCTCCTATTAAGATTATATCTTTGTAATTTCATGATTATTTATAGAAATTAATTTTTCTAAATCATGCTTTTTATATACTAAGTATATATAAATATAATTATGCAGACACATTATGAAAAATACAAAGAGACGATAAAGAAAGTTGCAAGAAGACATTACAATAAACGTGTCGCATGGTTAAACAATCATCTATCCGATAAATCATGTATCAGTTGTGGTGAGTCCGAAACTGTCTGTTTGAAGTTTCATCCTCATGATTCTGAGATACGCAAGAAATCAAAAACAACTGCTATCAATGGTTCTAGAGAAGAGATAACAGTTCTTATTGAAGGTTCTAAGGTACTTTGTCATAATTGTTGGATTAAATTAGATAATGATTTGATTGAACTTTTATAAGTTCTCTAGTTCTATCCGTCATAACACCTGTCAGAACTAACATCGGTCTAGGATATAAACTTGCGTTTGCAGTTGCATGAGGTAAATTTTGCCAATCAAAATAATGTATGTGACCACTTTCCCACCTATCAAATACTTGATTTCCGTAAATTAGAAACTGACCTGGTTGCCAATCATCTAACATTATCATAATTCTAATTACATTATTAGGATCATCATCTAAATCATATAGTTTATCTATATGCATATTCAATACTTCACCAGTGAATTGTACATGCATTTTTGCTTTCAGTTTATCTAATCCCCAATATTCACTCATTTTTTGTATAGTTTTACACTTACTAAAATCAGTGAGTCCACGATATATCGTCATTTTAGGATCAGCACCTGCGTTAATTAGATCATTTTCCTCTGCCTGAACATCATTGTTTGGTCTATCTGTGGATGCTCTTCTATTACTCCAATTTAATTTTTTTGCATCATTTATTACTTCATCAACTTCTTTTTTCCATGATCCAATAAATTTTCCGATATGTTTGATATTATTTTTATCTATTATATCATTATTGAAGTGATAATTACTTCTTTTCTTTGCATCTTCCCAATTACTTTTACTCATACCTCATTACCCCAACAATCCCAACCTTCTGTTTTATTCCTAGCAAACAATTCTATTCTTGGTAAATCACCCACTAATTCTAAAATCAAATCTCTAAATATATCCGGTTTTTTTGAATGATATTCAATAGGATGAACTTGTAATTGTCTTACAGATGCAGACATTCTTTTAGGTTTCCCTCTTGTAGCTAAAATACAAATTTCTGGGTTTGCCCTAGTCCACCTACCAAGCCCTAGAAAAAAACTATCTGATTTTTTGTTTTTCTTACACCACACAAAGGCAGTTGACTTATATTCAAAACCCCAACCCTCTACCACTCTCATAAATTCATTCAATTTTGGTAATGTGACCCACATAAATAAAATACAATTCTCATCGGCTATTTTTTTTATTGGTAAGTTACATATTTCATTCAGTGACATTGTTGAATAATGATCTGAAGCAGAACTATTCATCATGGGTTGATAAGACCAAGGTGGATCTGCATAAATAATGTTATATTTTTTATTCGGTAGTGGTATTTTTTTATCCGATGAATTCATGTGCGTAACAAACTCTTTCTTTGCATCTTCCCAATTACTTTTAGTCATCACGAAATTGTCTTGGAATGTTAGACCCTGGGCCAGAATCTATTATGGCCTTTTTTACTTCATCATCTAGTGGTTGTGGTTCTAAATCATGTTTAATATATTTTTTATTTGTATCAACGATTTCTATCATGTGATTTGTATCAATAGGAAAATCTAATATCCTACTTAAATAATCCACATAATCTCTTTTATACATGTATAATAATTCAGTGGATATAAAATGAAGATCCTTAAATAATAAAACTTTGTCTATTTCGTATAAGAAATGATGAACTGTGAAACCACCTCTAACTCTACGTTGTTGTTCTTGTATTATGTTATAGTCTCTTCCTATCAAACATAATTTTACGTTATAAAACTTTTTTGCACTCTTAATAAAATCAACATATTTTGGGAAAGTATCATATCTATTTCTTACATACGGACATGAGATAGATGTAAAATTATAGAGATGACCAGTATCCTTTATGCAATTTGGATTTTCCCACCAATGACTAAATGGTTCAGTGTGATGTCCTTGCCAATAATCTTTCATTCTCCAACCATTCACTGATGAATGAGATGAAAAGATTTTGGCCCACAAATGGTTACCAGAACCTTGTGGGCCAGTTAAGATAAGAAGATTATTTTTCAAGTTTGGATATTCCTAACGCAAGTGTTGGTGATCCAAATACTGCAATCATAGTTCCTAAGAATGCTGTATCTGTGTATCCTAGTTTACCTAGAACAAATAACACTTCACCTACAGTTGCGGCGATTAGTATTCCCCAAAACATACCTCTTTCTGTAATCCAATCGGGTTTCAGTAAAGAGATCATTGAAGGCAACCATACGGATGCTCTCAAAACTGCACTTTTTTTAACCAAGAAGATTTTATAAATTCTTTTTTTCCTAAGGCCGCCACAACAATGTCTGAGTCACTCACAATCTCTGAAAGATTTATCGTTTTTGAGTGACAAATTGAAACGGTTGCATTTTCGTTTAATAACATCATGGACATAGGTTTTCCTAAAATCGGACTTCTACCTATCACGCAGGCACTTTTACCAGAACAATCTATTTCATAATGTTTCAAAATCCTAATAATCCCATAGAGATTGGAATTACTATGAATATAAATGATGCAATAACAAAAGATTTAATAATACTTTCTTTCTTTATTGCAAATGCTCTTTGATAGAATGAATTATCACCCCATGGTCCACCCATGTGACCTAAGAATGCGGCAGCACCAAATCCTAAGAATATACTCCACATTGTAGGATCTTTCATTCCACTCAATCCAGCAGTGACAGTTTCCCAACCACCTGCGTTCATGATTACCCAAGGCACTAATACAATCACACCCGTCCATACAACGACAATCTTTATTATCTCTGTAATCACAGTTGCTTTTAGACCAGTTCTAAATGAGTACATCAAAGCAATACCTGCCATCAAAAATGTTACAACATTGTAATTTAAACCTGTCAATGTTTCAACAGTTTTTGAACCTGCAAGTAAGTTTATGGCAAAGGCACACACAGCAAGTATCATCATTTCAATAACGAATACACTTTGCACCCTTCCACTGAATCTTTCTTTTAGATAACCTGAAAATGTGAACCCATCTGGTTTCTCTTCTCGTATCTTTTTGGCAAAATATGCAAACGCACCTAGTGTTAAAAAGTTTCCTAAACAGAACCAGAATAATCCATAGAATCCGTTGACATATGCCTGTTGTGCAGATATAAACAAACCAGGTGCCCATAACCATGCGGCGGCGACTGATAGACTTCCTTGAAACGTGCCAAGTTCTCGTCTTGCCACTAAGAAAGAAACTTTATTGTCGTTATATCCTCTAGAAAAGTAATATGTCATTGCAAAAGCAATGATTCCATATACTGCTAAAACACTAAGTCCTACTCCACTCGACATAATATCTATCTCCTTTATCTTTCATAAATGTTTTCAATTCAAAATTATATTTCGAACAGAAATGTTCGTTATAGTCTTTCGACCATGGAAAAAATTTAATCTCTTCCACACCTTGCCAAGGATGATCTCCCAAGCCAGGATTTTGTCTCCAAATAATAACATCATTCTTTTTTGTAATATTATAGAGATGTTTTATCTGATTGTCAACTGTTTTTTCATCACCAAAATTTAAACTTCCTAGTGCTAAAAACACATCAAAGTTTTTGTGAGGTTGATAATCTTCAAACTTTATTTCTTCATCTGCCTTATCATTGTATGGATCTATTCCATATAAATTAGGAAAATGTTCTTTGAAAAGATTATATCCACATCCTATGTCAAGAATGTGTGCATTCTTATCAATCTTATCTAATAATTTCCAACCAGTCAATTCAAACTTATCATAGTCTGGTTTCCAATTGTGTCTAAAATAATAATCTATATCAGTCATGATATATCGCCAATCTGTGCATAACCATCTCCTTATCGTAAAACTTTTTTATTTGTGGTAATTTATCTAACCAAGGTTTATCTCTATTATGTAAAAAGAAATATAATCTAGGTAAGTATTTTGGATTGAATTGTGGTGTTTCATTTACTATACAATCATATTCAAAATCATCTTGATCATCTTCAACTTTAATATTCTTAAAAGTGTATTCACCCGTGTAATTAAATTCATCAATATATTGTTTGTATTTTTCGTTATTAATATTATCAGTGATTAAAGAATTATTTGGATTCCAATTGATATCTATAGTTACACATGATTCTACTTGATTATCTAATTGTGCCAAAAAGAATGCAATGTTAGATCCACCACCTAACCATTTTACTGTTTTGATATTATGTTCTTTAAATAATTTATTCATAGTCAAATATTCTAATAATTCAAAATCCCAATTGTCATCTTTTCTATCATATGTATCACAAATTTTTTTTATCGTATCAGATGATAACGTAGAAAGTGATTTATCAATATCTTTTTTTTCTATTTCTGAAAAATTAAATATTGAATCTTTACATATTGTATCAATTACATCAATCATCTAATTTTGGTATATCAACTGTCGTCCAAACTTCACCATATTCACTTGTTTGATATGGATCATCAACTCCGTTATCTACAAATCCAAATGGTGACATATCAGACTCCAATTGTTTTTGTGTTTCTGCAAACATCTTTGCACGAATGTTTACATCTGTTAACTCTTTAAAATATGTTTGGTCACATGCCCAAGCAAATAATACTAAACACATCGCAAGATCATCAGTCGATCCTTCCTCTGCTTGTATCTGATTACCTCTGACTATAAAAGTTGATAGTTCGTTTATAATATCAAAATCTTCAATAATCATTTTATCAGATTCAATAATTTGTTTTAGATTTGAACATCCTAACTTTTTAACTGCCTTAGTTGTGCGAACACCCATTTGTGCTTTACCACCTGAATATCCACCACCCATGATTTGTCCAGCACGACCACGCATGTAACACATGACTATGTTATCATATTCTAAATCAAAATGCAAGTTATTTGATACTTGTTCACCAATATCATTTACTTCAACTAACACAAACGCATGATTATACGCCTTCGCAACTGTGTTTATTTTATGTGGAAACATTAAAGGTTTTATTTCATTATCTTTAAATGACGCAACTACACGATATGGTATCTCAGTCACATCCATTACAACAAATGCAGAGTTGTCATTTTTAGTTCCCCTTGATACATCACAAGTTATAAAATACACATGATCTTTTTTTGGTTGTTCGTAAACAGATAATCCAGCATTAAATTGTATTGCGTCTTTGTAAGATAGTTGTCTAAGTTTTGTCGGATTAATAAGTGTATTAGTCGATCCTAGAAACTCACACTCAAACTCTGTTCTAAATTGTTGTTCACTTGTATTTTTAATTGTTTCTTCTTTCCACTTTTCATCTCTACCCGGCACTTCACTCCAATGAACCTCAATCGGAACATATGTGTTTCTTTTGTGCATTGCATCATTCCATAGTTTGTAAAACATATTCATACCATGAGGTGTTGACACAATAATAACTTTTGTTGATTTACCAGACGATATTGTAGGATAAACTGAACTGAAAAACTCATCAGCGATTGTTGCTGGAACATAAGCAAACTCATCTAAAAATATTATATTGTAAGAACTACCACGAACAGCAGACGCTGATGTTGATGATGCAAGTATCTTAGATCCATTTTCTAATTCTAATGATCCTTTATTCCACGACATAATACCTTGTTGTAACCAAGTCGGTAAGTTTTCATATGCAAGTTGTAATCTGCCTAATAAATCTCTTGCAGTTGCAGCTTTGTTTGCCAAGATAGCAATATTAATATTTTGATTAAACAATGCATAATGCAAAAGATAAGATAACATAATTGTAGATTTGCCAGATTGTCTTGGAAGTTTACAAATTGTAAATCTGTTTTTATGAAATGTTCCTATCATTTCTTTTTGAAAATTGTATGGTTTGAAATCTATCAATCCTTCATCAAGTGAAATAATTTTCATATATGATTCAATAAAATATAATGGATCATTCATACACTTTTGATATTCAAGAATTTGTTCTTTAGTATATTCTTGTGAAGTGTTAACTTTTTTTAAATTAGGATTTCCTAGATAATTTTCCATTGTAAACCTTTTTATATATTGGATTTTCGTTTGTTGTCGTTACAAGTTTGTTTTCATAATATGTTTCAATATGTCTTTGATTAAATCTCCTAGATGATGAACATTTTCTTTTACATAATTCTGGTATATTATTATTTATTATATCATCATAAAAGTTAATAAAGATATCACTATTCATAATATTGTTCATATCGTTATTTTTTATGTTTAGTTTTTCATCTAAAAAAACATTCAATCTATCTTCAACTTTCTCACCTCTGTAATATTTTTTGGGAACTTCGTCATCTACCCAACAACAAGGTAATACTTGACCTTCGGTGCTTATGTATGGCCACTTATTTCCATTCAAACATCTTGGTGAAAAAATTTTATCTTTAATATACTTGTCAGAATTTTTTGTAGGTTTTTGTCGATCCTCATATGAGTCAGTATAATTTATTTCTATGACTAAATCATTTTCATTTGCAAGTTTAATTGCATCTTGTATATAATCCTCGTTATATTTAAATACTAAGTATTGCCATCTGGCATCCATACCTTTTTTTCTACACTCTTTCATTACTTCAAATAGATATTCGCCGTCTTGATTAATTCTGTAGATAAAACTTTGATGAGGTAAACCGTCCACAGAAAATCTCCACTGAACATCCTCATTTGCATCAAAGGCCTCTTGATACCATCTCATTGGTTTATGAGAAGCTGCATTACTAATAGATATGTTTACATCTTTTTGTTTTGCAATCTTTAACATCTCTATCAAATTAGGATTAAAGATTGGATCACCCACTGCACCATTTAAAATTATGTGAGAAAAGTAGTCAGTTATTTTATTCCAATCATCAATTGATGTATCACCACCTGATATTTTGTGTGACTTATAATCATATTCTTTTCTCTCACATATGCTACACTGTAGTGTGCATTTAGTAGTTACATCTATGTAAGCAGATTTTTTGTAGAATCCGTTGTTGTTATAATCTATCATGAATCAATTCACCATTAACATAAATTTCTTTTACTCGACTACCCTTTACCTTTGTAGAACATTTTTTTCTACAATGTTCTGGTATGTCACCATTAGTAATTTTATCATAAAATTTTGTTAGTATTTCACCGTTTAATATATCTTCTATTTTATTATTATTTAAATTATTTTCTTTATTATTAAGTTCTTTGTACTCATCCCAATCTAATTTTTCATCAATCCAACAACATGGTATTACTTGTTGACTTGTTGTAACAAAAGGCATTCTCTCTTGTGTTAAATATTTGTCAGATGTTTTAGATAAACATTTTGGTCTAAACTCTTCTTTCCCTTCTATCATCGTCTCTTGATGTTTTTTAGTTATAGGTGTAAGAAACTCACCATTGTCTCTACCACTATAGTTTAGTTCTAATGTCACACCTATTTCTTTTGATATTTTTATTGCTTCAGATATCTTGTCTTCGTTGTAACTAAAAACAATATATTGCCATGATACATCTAATCCCATTTGTGATGCAGTCTTCATCATCTCAAATAAGTGTTCACCATCTTGATTAATTCTATGTGCAAAACTTTGATATGGAAGACCATCGATACCAAATCTCCAATGTGCTTTAGGATGTGCGAGAAAAGCATCAATGTAAAATTGTTTTGGTTTTTGTGATGCCGCATTACTAATTGATACATCAACATCTTTCATATATGCTATTCTAAGCATCTCAATAAAATTAGGATTGAAAATAGGATCACCAAATGTACCATTAAGTGTCAACGAAGAAAAATAATCTGTTAAGTCTTCCCACTGTTCTAAACTTAAATCACCACCGGGTATATCATTTGTTTTGTAATCTACAAATAAAGCATTTGTCACATTGTTAGGTCCTTTGTTTGGTACCTCTTTTAGTTTTTTCATTTTTGTTTGTAGATCGACAAGTTTTTCTGTGACATCTGCAACTTGTCTTATTAGATTACCTGCAACTTCGTAGGCACGAGGATGTTCTGACTCTTGAGCAAGTTCAAGAATACCTTCTACAGCATCTTGACCTCGTTCTATTAGATTGTAAAAATTTTCTCTTTGATATTTGTAATCAGAATCGATATCTTCATTCTCATTAGGTCTAGGTATTGTGATTGATTTTTTATTTTCTTTTTTTACTTCGTCAACAACACCTAAAGTCTTATCAATTATTTTATCAACTTTGTCTGCCATAATGTTTCATTATTTAGGTTCATCTTCACCTGTCGCTGGATTAAAGTTTTTTGCATCCTCAAAGAAAGATACTGTTTCATTAAATCCAAAGTCATCATCTGCATCAGCAGTTGTAGGATTTGGTGTCACTGTGTATCTTTGTTCTCTAGTTGGTGTGTTGACCGGCATATCTGCATACTGATCAACTTGAACTTGTTTGATAACTTTACTTGATACCACTGGGCCGTATAGATAAAACTTCGCAGTAAAAGTAAGTGTATAGATGATTGCACGTCTCTCTTGGAAATCACCTCTATAACTATCTTCATAACTTATTGAATTTAAAATAATTGGAACATCTCTTTTGATACCCATATCTTCCATATCTTTGATTGTGACTGTGTAATCTGGTTGAAAGTATGGAAGTATTTGTTCTACTATTTGTAACGCATCATCTGATTGTTTTGCCATTGCATATAATTCAAAATCAAGATTATATGGCACAGGCATAAATTGAGTATCTAATTGATTTGCTTTTGAACCTTTTACTTTTTTAAACTTTTGAACACGATTTAATTTTCTTACTGCGTCATAAGATAAGTTTTGTATTTCAAAACCCATTCGTGGTAATGTAATTGCAACTTTTGAATCTAAGTTTGCATCTTGATCGAGTCTTACTAAAAACTTTTGTTTTGGGCCATATGCTAAAGGAACTTTCATTTTTTGAGTTATGTTTCCATTGTTGTCTTTTCTAACAATATTAATATTATTAAATATTGTTCCAAACGTGACGACCATTCGTCTTATTGTTTCATGATAAAATTGTTGTCCTAGCATTATGTTCTCCCAGCATCACCGAATGGATTAGATTCGCTGAAGTCTAATATGTTTTCATCCTCTGTTTCAAATAACTCATTCTGAGCAGTTGTATCAGTTGACATGTCTCCTACTATATAGTCTTCTTGAATGATATAACTATCAACTCCACTATCGGCAGGGTTTTCAAGAAGTATGCTTTCACCAGCAGATGACTCATCAGTTTCAGATACTAAAGTATCACCTGTTTCTGCAAGTAAATTATCAGTGTAACCCTTTTGTGTGAAAAACTCCAATGCAAAACTTTGAGTATATCCACTTGTTTGTTCTAGAGTCACTTGATGTTGTAACGCATCACCTGTTAGTGCGTCTTCAACAGCATCAATCGCAGTTATACCTGTATCAAGAACTTCAGAACTATATTCAAACTGTTTACATCTTAACTTATAAACAGGGTTATTGTCAAGTTGATGAAACGGGTCATCTTCATCAACAAATGCGACTTCAAATATTTTATCTAATACTGGGTGATAAATTAAATCACCTTCTTTTGGTCTGTTTGCATATAAACTTGTAGATGCGGCTTCACCTCTTAAATATGCAGTTCCAAATGATGCACTGATTTTATTTGTAAGTGAAGATGTAATTGTGCCTGATTCTAAAAGTATTGAACCTTGAGTAGATGCAGTTGCAGTTTCTAAGTCCATTTGATGAGCAACATCGTCAAATCTTGTTCTACTTACAACAAAAGTAATTTCATTTCTATTCTCTAAACCAAATTGTTGTATTAGTTCTTTTTCACCTTGGTATCCACCATCTGCATCCTCAACATACATTTCTATTGTTTGTTGTTTACTAAATGTAGATAGTGAGTCCTCACCAAATATATCATCTCTTGCTGTTAAAGTTCTATCAACATAATTAACATCGTGACCATGTATTTGTATTGCTTCCTTAATTAAATCTGCGTATAGATTTTGCTCAGAAGCAGATGCCAACTTGCCTGATGTTGTAAATGCTTGATTAACAGCCATCTTATCCCTTTATGATCATATCTGGGTATTGTAAATTTTCTATATAAGTTTCTAGTCTTTCGATTTCTTCTTGTGCTTGTGAATATATTTGTTCACCATTATATGTTACTCCACCAAGTAACGCAACATTTTGAAACTTAGATAAGTTTGTACCCCATTGTCTTTTGATTAGTGAAGTGGCATATCGTTTCAAATGCATATTATTATATAAATCTGTGTATGTATCTGGGTCTAACTTTCTATAACACTCAATAATTAAATAATCATCTGCGTTTACATCGCCATCAACATTCATGTCAAGATATAATCTTCCTTGATGTTCATAAAATCTTATAGGTGTTTCGCCAACTAATAGGTGTGATAGATAATCTAAATGTTGCATTGTCATTTCATAGTGAATTATTGATGTTGATGAAAAATCATAAAGATCGTTTAGTCTTAGTTGATAACGAATATCAAACATATTATTTGTGGCTGCGTTATCAAATGAAAATATTCTTAATACTGATACTACACTAGAAGGCATTGATATAAAGTTCTTACCTTCTTCAAATGAAAATGTTAATGAATTATCTGCTCTATCTGTCGCTGTTGTGGTTGCGTTTGTTTTGAATCTTGCAATGTCAGACGCAGTCAGTTTATATTTCAAATACATTTTCTCAATATTATCGTAGTAATAATGAGCAAAGTATTGAATCGCTTCGTCTATTCTATCATCTATTTGATCGTCTGATACGTTAATATCGACAACCCCAAATCCTAAGTTCCTAAGACAATAATCCTTCAGTGTTGTTTTCGAGTTTGGTTCTGCCATTTAATTTTCCTTCTAAGTATTTATGTATATCTCTTTTTGGTGACCACCCTAATCTAGTCAATTTTGTAATATCTGCCGTATTATCTAACATTTCACAAGACTCACCTACTCTTTTTTCAACATTAAATCCATAGTATTCTACTAAATTATTTACATGTAATCCCATACCTGATCCAACATCATATATTCTATCAAATTCAAAATCTTTTGCATATAAAAATAATTTTATCGCATCTATAACATCATCAACATGTATAAAGTCTCTGATGTGATTTTCACTTACAAACTCAAGTGAGTTGTTTATCATTCTTGAAAACAACATCGTGTCTCTTTGACCATCACCATACACATTCGAAAATCTAAGTGCTACATTTTGTAAATAATTATCAGAGATTACCTCAGTCATTTTTTTAGTCGTTCCATATGGTGATAACCACCATTCTTTTGCAGTTGATGATGATGCAAAAATTACAGGCACACCAACATACTCTGCGGCTTCAAAAACTGCTCTAGTTCCTAGAGTGTTTGTTATGTGATAACTTACGGGATATTTTAAACTTCGTTTCACATTTGCTTTTGCGGCAAGATGCACTATCCTCTCTGCATAACCAATATCATCAGGCGTTATGTGAAGTATGTCTTTATCATCTTTTTTATCCCAACCGATAACTTCATGACCATCATTAATAAGTGATTTAGACAAATGACTTCCAATAAATCCTTTGTCACCAGTGACTAATATTTTCATTGACAATAATCTCTCAATATGTTATAAGTATATTTATATCACACATGGATAACAAATGTCAAGGGTAATTTATAGTCTATACATTGATATACCAGAGGATGATTTGGATTTTTTTGATAAAAATATCATAAAAAAAGATCAAACACCCACTAATATCAATACTAAAAATCAATTTAAAGAACATTATAGTAAAATAATTGATAATAAAAAAAGATATGCTGATAATATTGGTGTAGATTTTCATCTTCATGAAAATGATAAAGACTTTAAATATTATGTAAAGTATTTCAAAACACACTTTCCATTTATCACGATGTATAATATTGTCAACTTCTATAAGTTAGAGTTGATGAATAATTATTTGGTTGATCATGATGAAGTATTGTATTTAGATTTTGATGCGATGCCTGTAACTAAAGATAACTTTTTTGAAGTGTGGGATTTATCAAAAGGTATTGCAGTTTATAATAATAATAAAAATATTAGACCAACTCATATGCCTCTAGATATGGTAAGGGGAACAATACGATCACCTTCTGCAAAATATTTTAATGCGATGGCAATGTTAGAAGAGAATAACATGTCACCTCAATGTGATGTTATTAACACTGGTATCATTGGATCAAATAAAGAACATTGGAAAAAGTTAGATTATTGGGGTGGTCTTGTCAGTCTATTTGATTTAATGCACTATCTGAGAAGTGATATATACGCAAAAGATTCTATGTATCCAAAAAATATTACTGATACTTTTGGATATGATAATGAAACTATTTTTTCATATAAACTAAAAGAAAATGATGTGCCTGTGCAATGGTTAAATAGTCAGTGGCATTATTTTTATGATACAGAATTACATATACCTAAAGAAACAAAAATAGTACACGCAATAAACAAGGAATTTGATTATGTCTGGCGATTCGAAAAAAAGATTAATCTTTAGTATCTACACAAAGGTAGAAGAGGACGAAGGTTTTGTTTCTAAAAGACAAAATCATATGAATCAATTTGAAACACACTTTGATAAACTTAAATATGGTTTAGAAAATTATGCAAATATTTGTAATGCAGATTTTAAATTAATACAACCAGATGTTCAACACTTTGATAATTTAAATAATTATAAAATAGAACTATGGGAAGATTTTTGTGAGGACTATGATGAAGTTTTATATTTTGATTTTGATATAATTCCTAATACAACAAAAAATATATTTGAGTCTTTTGATTTTAATAAACTTGTTTGTGTGATGTTAGATACACCGATTTCTCGTTTTGTATATTCAAAAGAAGATTTAGATAACAAAGAAAGATTTTACAAAACACTTGATAAGTATCACTGGTTAGTAAAAACAAAACAATATCATCATATGTTAATGTCTGAAATGATACAACCTAAAACAGAATGGATGATTAACACAGCAGTGTTTGGTGGTAATAAAACTTTCAGAGATAAGTTAAAGTTCAGTACAAGATTACTAACACATCAACATGTCATAGATGAAATAAAAGATATGTCTAGATATTTTTATAATAATGAAATTATAATATGTTATTCTTTAGAGAAGTATAATTTACTAGATGATGTGCAAAGATTACCACAACATTGGTATGGTGATGTATTTAATGATAGTGATTTAAGATTGTGTCACACACACTATATTAATCACATTTATAGTAAAGACTTTGGAAGTGTTTTTAAGACTTTGAATCTTTAATCTCTAATAATATTTTTAGAATCTCAATAGGATCTTTTGCTTTTCTTAATTTAGATTTAACATCTCTATCTTCACAATTTTTAACTATGTCTAATTCAAAGGCTGCAAGTTTTACAATAAACAAATCTTCTTTTTGTTTTTCTGTATCAAAGTCTTCGAAGAAAAGTCTAAGTCCATATGAATAAAACTTTGTATCTACTTTTGATGATTGTGTTTCACTATCATAGTATGCAATAGGATCAATTAATAATCCTTGTTCTTTTCCAACACGAACTGCAAACTCTTTAAAATATCTTTCTTCTCGTTTAATTCTTTTGTACGTTAACTCATGCATGGTATCAAGATCAGTTAATGTTAAAAGTTTTTTTGTGTATTTGTGATCTTCATCATATACAAAATTAAACTCATCTTCCTTACCTTTATCATTATAAAAATATACTCTTACATGAGTTCTTTCGTTATTTGTAAATTCAGCACGAATAAAATTATCTTTATTCCATAAGTTATAATGTGTGTCGTTATCTTGTTGTTCTTGTTCACCAACTGGTTGTTTTTCTATAGGCGCTGGTTTTGGTTTGGTTGTCAAAGGGATGTCTTTCAACTCCATAATATACTCCTTTAGGATTATGATTTATTAATTTTAAATGTAAATGTCGATATTGTTGCGGCTGATCCGTTAGGAAACTTTTGTGATCTATAATCATCAGCTCCAACAAATCTATTTGTCTCTGTGCCTGATCCGTCTAATCTTGTATCAGTCATTGCAGTTCCTCTATCATCACCTGATCCATTAATATTATAATCAATTTGATGATCTGCGGCAACATCATCATCCACTGCAAGTTTTCTTATGTATTCTTGAAGTAGTGATTCGATATCTGCTTCTGAGTATTCATTCAAGTTATTACTTGAATTATCGATAAACAATAATGTTCTTGCAGGTGAGTTGTCAACTGCGTCTCTTCTATGCAAAAAGAACTCATTAATATTTGTAGAGTGATCTTGGAAAGAACCTGATGATCCTATTTGATCGGCAGAATAAGAACCTGTGTCTGCTCTCGTGTCTATGAATACTGCTGTTGAAGAAACCAGAGTGTGATTTGATAATGAGTTAGAGTTATGAATTGTAAATGTTCCACCATAGTCACCAGCAACTGCTTCACTACTTGCAACCATTAGATCAATCGCAGGTTTAATAAATGTATCAACAAAATCTGCCTCTGTCATAGATCGTATCGCTTCTGCTGATGAATCATAGTAAACGGGAAATGCCACGTTGTTAGTATCACCAGAAACACTGACAGATGCCTTTGTCTGTGATAATTTATCAAATGAAGTTGTAACAGTTGTTAGAGAACCAGAACCTGGGTGTGAGGAGTTTTGTTGCACAGCAGCAGATGATCTTAATCTTGTATCATCCATTTGTGGTGAGATAGTACCACTCGAACTCACAACTGAAACAGTGACCGATGGGTTGTCTGCATATTGTTTGATTGCTTGTCTTTGATATTCTACAATCTCAGCAGCTGACAATTCAATTAAACTACCACTACCATCGTAATATAAAGGTGTTCTTGCTGTCATAATATCTCCTAATATATACTATTTACAACCTTTTGTCAACTATTAAATTGCAGCGTGTCCGTTAACAGTTTTTAAAGTTGATCCAGCTGAGTTTTTAATCAAAAGAACGGAATCTGGTGTTGCATGAAACTTACCAGTAGATCCAACAATCTTTGCTTTCTCTACGGCAGTTTCAGAATTACCACATCTGAATGAAAGCTTAGTTGCGTTTGATGAAGAACTAAAGTCTCCCTCTGCCATCGCAACGATACCTGCAGCGACTAATATAGCATCAGTACCAGTTCCCTCATCAGGTGCTTGGAAGAAGATTCCACCAAGTTCATCGTCTGCGGCAATATCAGTATCACCAGACTGTAAAGTAATTGTTGCTGATGATCCGTCTGCTGTTGCTAAGTCTTTAAGAGTTAACTTACCTGTAGATGACATTTCTAACAATCCACCATCTGTACCAGCGGCAGCAGATTTACCTGTTGAAAAACTTAACTTTGTTGCGTTATTATCTGCGGCAAAGTTACCTTCAGATACAGCTTTAATTGTGGCTGCGACTGTAATAGCA
>LULV01000261.1_pt1 | contig 15969 bp, 17 predicted proteins | sample 728081 | NCBI WGS metagenome assembly LULV01 (sample SAMN03860280, study PRJNA289734) | marine metagenome | biome: seawater column; feature: ocean; material: water; isolation source: Red Sea water column Station 108 - depth 25m | place: Saudi Arabia: Red Sea | collected 2011-10-15 | depth 25 m | reverse complement strand
ACTTATTATAGATCTGCTTTAGATTTAATAGATATTTACCGAAATGATGCTGTGATGAATGGCTTAAAATTTGATTCTCACACAGAAGAAAAAGCAGTCGAATTATTTGCAATGAACATAATGAAAGCTGGAGAAGCTTTTATTCTTAATCCAATGGATACCCCTTTTATACCCACGTGGAGTAGAGTTAAAAGTGCTATCCCAGACTTTCTAGGAAGACTTGAAAAAGTAGTTAATGATGATAATAAAAAATATTATTAATGTTAACTCAAAAAGATCGAAAAAATATAAGATCTAAACTAGTCAATATTTATAAAACAATTTTCTCAAAAAAAGATATTAATTATTTTGAAAACGAAATAATTCAACTAATTAATAATTTTAACGAAAAAAATCCTAAAAAGAAAAAAAGTATATCTGAAAAAACAACTTTGGTCATTTGTTATGGTGATAGTGTATATTCTGAAAAAAAGAAATCAATCAGAGTGTTTCAAAGTTTCTTTCAAAAAAAATTAAAAAATTATTTTAATACTATTCATTTTTTACCATTCTATCCTTCAAGTAGTGATAGTGGCTTTGCTGTTAAAGATCATTACAAAGTTGATAATAAACTTGGAAATTGGCTGGATATTAAAAGTATTTCGAAATCAACAAATGTTATGGCTGATATGGTAATTAATCATTCATCAGCAAGAGGTTTGTGGTTTAAAAATTTTCTAAAAAAGAAGGAACCTGGAAAAGATTACTTTTTAACAGTCGACAATAAATTTGATACTTCTAAGGTAATTAGACCAAGAGACCATACATTACTAAAAAAAATAAAAATTTTTAATCAATCTGATTATCTTTGGCGGACATTTAGCCCAGATCAAATTGATTTAAATTTTAGAAATCCTTCTGTATTAATTCAATTTATCAAAATAATGATACATCTGATTAACAATGGTGTAACAATTTTTAGATTAGATGCTATTGCGTATCTTTGGAAGGAAAATGGAACTAAGTGTATTAATTTAAAACAAACACATGAAATTATTAAACTTTTACGAAATATAATTAATCTACTTAATATTCAAACCACTATTATTACCGAAACAAATTTACCTGAAAATGAAAATTTAAGTTACTTTGGAAAAAATGATGAGGCTAACTGGATTTATAATTTTTCTTTACCACCATTATTAATTCATGCTTTTTTGTTTGAAAATAGCTCATATCTAAATAAATGGAGTAAAAATCTTCCAAATACAAAAAATGAAAATTGTTATTTAAACTTTATTGCCTCACATGATGGAATAGGAATAAGACCTACAGAAGGATTATTAAATAAAAAAACATTAAATAATTTTTTAAATAGGTTAAAAAAAAATGGTTCAAAATTTTCTTATAGAAAAGTTCAAAATAAAGCTAAAAAAGTATATGAAGCAAATATTACAGTTTTTGATGCTTTAAAAAAATCTGATTATGATATTAAGGGCAAATTTTATTTAGAAAGATATATTTCTTGTCATGCTATAATGATCTCTTTTGAGGGTATACCAGCTATTTATTTTAATTCTATCTTTGGTACGTCCAATGATGAAGCTAAATATATAATCACAGGTAATAATAGAGACGTAAATAGATATAGATGGAATTTTAAAAATATTACAAATAAGCTGAAAAATAATAAATCGAAACAAAACATTTTCTATCAAAATATTTGTAATCTACTCAACATCAGAAGGAAACAGAAAGCTTTCCACCCAAACGCCTTGAGAATAAATTTGAATTTTGGGAAAAAAGTTTATGCTTTTAAAAGGGTAAGCATAGATAAAAAACAGACAATATTATGCATTACAAATTTAAGTTCAAAAATACAAAAAACTGAAATCAGTCAAAAATATCTCAAAATGAAAAATTTAATCAATTCAAAAATTCAGATTGAAGATAGGAAATTTTTAGTATTAAGACCTTTTGAAACAATTTGGCTTTCAAATAAATAAACATTATTGTTAAATAACATTAAATTCTATTTAAATGAATGAATTAGAACTTATTGCTGAAAATATTAAAAAAAAAAATTTAGATAAAGCATTAGAGCTTTGTAAATTAAACAAAAATTCAAATGATAAGTCAATAATTTATAATTTTATTGGTGTTATACATTTTATGAAAAAAAATTTAGCAGAAGCTGAGAATTTTTTTTTAAAGGTAATCGAAATCGATGATAAATTTCAAGATCCAATAAGAAATCTTTGTGTTATTTATGCTATTACTAAAAAATTCAAAGAATTACTTAATTATTCAACTAAATTATATTATTTAGATAGCAAAAACCCATTAAATATTTTTCAAATTGGATCAGCAAATGAATTAAATAAAAATTATGATGAAGCAATTAAATATTACGAAAAATATATTAATACAGACGGTAGTGATAAAAAAAGAGGCTTTAATAATATTGGCAATATATATCTAAGAAAAGGTAAACCAAAAACTTCAGTAAAGTATTTTTCTAAAGCTTTAGAACTAGATAGTAATAATAAAATTTTAATTAATAATATTTTACTTTGCTATTTATCTCTTAGAGATGAAAGTAAAGCTGAAGAATATTTTAAAAAAGCAGAAACTATAGATAGTAATTATACCGAATTCTTACATAATAAAGCCGAATATTTAATTCTCAAAAATCAAATACAAGAAGCTGAGAAAATATTAGAAAATAATAAAGGAATCACAAAATTTTTAATAACATTAATAAGACTTTATTTTAATTCTGGTCAGAGCGATAAAGGAAATGAATTATTAAACCAATCAAGAGAAATACTTAAAAATAATTCAGATTTTTACAACTATCTTGGTCTTAGATATTTATACGAAGGAAATTTTGATGAAGGATGGAAATATTATGAATTTAGAAAATCTAAATTATCTAATTATTTTAAGAATATAAGTGAATGGGATGGAACAAATATTAAAAATAAATCAATAGTAGTTTATAATGAGCAGGGTTTAGGAGATTCAATTCAATTTTCAAAATATTTGATACCATTATCAAAAGTCTCAAATAAAATAACTTTTGTTGTTCAAGAAAATATTAAAAATCTATTTAAAGAATTAAAAAACATTAATATTAAAACCTACAACGAGTGTAAAAATCAAACATTTGATTTTAAAATATCTTTAGGTTCTCTCATTAAATTCTTTTATAAAGAAGAAATTAACCTTGAGGAAAGTCTTATAGAGTTTAATCATAAAAAAAAAATAGAATTAGAAAATAAAATTGATTTTTCAAAGAAAAATATTGGTTTAGTATGGTCAGGTTCATTTTTAGGACCTAATGAGCCTTATAGATCAATACCACTCAATAATTTTAGAAAAATTCTTAGTTTAAACGCAAATTTTTATGCCTTACAAAACGAAGTATGGGAAAGAGATTTAGAATATTTTAAATCTTCAAACCTTATTGATTGTGGTAATTATAAGTTAGATGAACTTTCTTCTCTAATATCAAAGTTAGATCTTGTAATTACTTGTGATACATCCCTTCTTCATTTGGCATCATCATTAAATATAGAAACTTGGGGAATTTTATGTTTGTATCCAGACTGGAGATGGGGGGAGTTTAATAAGTTTAATCCTTATAATAAATTAAAACTTTTTAATCAAAAACAATTTTGTAATTGGGATTTTATAAACGATGAAGTTTATGAACTTTTAGAAAAAAAATTAAATTAAATTGTATTGATATTCCCTAGCCTCTAAAACTTCTTTTGGTAAATCAAGATTAACATCAGAAAGTTTAATTAATTCATCTCTTTTAATATTTCTTTTAACGATTGCGTTATCTGTTAAGCCAAGTGGAAGGATGCCATCTTCTTTTGATTTTTGAGAACTAATTAATTTACCTCGTGCACAAAATCCACCTTCTCCATCGAGCTTTTCACCTACTTTTAAATCTTTTTTTGCAACTGCTCCAACATCAGAATTATAATTTTTTGTAAATCCAGTTGGTTTTAAATCTAAAGATATAGAATAAATTGATTGAGCTAATTCAAGTCCTATATAATGATATGGTCTCCATATGGCTGAATAATTTCCTGATGAGTCTGTTACCATTCCATAATCTTTAAAACAATTTTTAACATATTCATTTTGTGCCTTAATAACAATGTAGACACCCCAGCGTAAATCATTCTCAATTTCATTTTTATCAAGGTCAATACTAGAAATAACTTCTACTTGGCCACTATGATCAATTAAACCACCTTCATCTTTTGGAATAAGTTTTTTTGCAATATCATAAACACCTACTGGTGGGAATGTTAAACCGTCTTTTGGACATTTCAAGTCTGCAGCATTACTAACAGCACACATTTCAATAGCTGATTTGTCTCCACACAAAAAACTGTTGAACATTTTAGGGTTCATTCCAGATTCTTTTTCAGCTCTTTCTTTTGTTAGTCCATAATGATCCCAGACAGTTTCAGGTGTAGAATATTCAAATGTAGGATGATATTTAGTCCCTTTGCCAGCACAAATGACTTGAAATCCATTAAGTCTAGCCCATTCTATTTGTTCCATAATTAAAGATGGTTGATCGCCATAAGCCATTGAACAAACAACATTATTTTTATTTGCTAAATCTGATAAAAATTTTCCACACGTAACATCTGCTTCAACATTTACCAAAATTATATGTTTTTTATTATCGATTATTTTTTTTGCATGAACAGTACCGATTATTGGATTGCCAGTTGCTTCAATGAAAATTTCAATATCTCTTTCAAGAGTATTATCTAATGAATTTGTAAAATTTATATTACTTATTGTTTTTTCATTAAGACCACTATTAAGACAATTTTTTTTTGCTTTTTCTATATTCACATCAACAATTGAGTCTATTTGAATTTTTTCTAATTGATTATACTGAGCTAAAAACATTGAAACAAATTTACCAAGATATTAGTCCAGCTATAATTGTTAAAATAATATTTTTACTAATATACCCAATTACAATAGCAACAAAAAATCCAATAATTTTTGGATCATTAATTTGTACAATTGTATTTGTTTCATTAAAAAATACTGCAGGAAAGATTATTGCAGGGAATACTGCGGATGGTACATATCCTAATATTTTTTTTGCACTTTCGCTTAACCTTTCAGGTTTAATTAATAAAATAGATCCTAATCTTGTTAAGTAATTAATAATCCCTGCTATCACTATAGATATCCAAATAGTCATATTTTTTTCTGAAATTTGTTAATTAAAAAAATGATAAATAATGAGATTACACAAGATAATATAATGTAAGATTTTAATGGAGCCTCGTAAAATAAAATAGATGACAGTCCTGATAGAAAAATTACAATTAGATGATCTATTTTTCTAAAATAATTTATAAGTAAAGCTAAGAAAGTAAGTGGTATAGTAAATGATAAACCTAATTCCTCCGGCACAATAGAACCAAGTAAAATTCCAATAACTGTTGTCAATTGCCATACTATCCACAAAGTTAATCCAGCACCAAGTAAATGATAATGTTTATATACATCGTTTGAATTTTTTTTAAAAAACTCTTGCGAAACAGCAAACGCTTGATCAGTTAACAAATATGATAAAAATATCTTCCACATTAAAGATAATTTTGACAAATATTGCGCAACTACTGCTCCGTATAATAGATGTCTAGTACTAACGACTGAGGATGATGTTATTGCAATTAACGAGGATGCGCCATTTGATAGAAGTTGAAAAAAAACTATCTGACTAGCCCCACTAAAAATTATTATAGATGTAGCGTAAGTTATGTACGGTCCAAAACCTAATTCTATACCAATTGCTCCAAAAATTATGCCAAAAGGGACTACTGGTAACAATAAGGGAGAAACATCATAAAAACCCTTTAATAGATTCTCAGTTTTTTTTGACATAATTTATTTTTGTGGATTGAGAGCTTTAACTAAATAAGATTTATCTAATTTACAGTCTTTATATCCACGCTTTATAACATTTAAATATCTTTCTGTTGGATATCTAAATTCTGACTTTATTGGCATAATGTAAGTCATCACTTTTTTATTGTAATATTTAAAATACATTTTTTTATATAGAATGGGGAAATCCTCATAGAGATCTAATTTTTTTTCATCACTTTTAGATATTTCATACAAAGCACCAGGTACTAAAGAGTTATTTTTTTTCTCTATATCAGCAGCTCTGTATTTGCTTCTAAAATTTAATCTAAAACCTTTGAGCTCATATTTTTTAAGAAAAATACTATCTTTGCATCTTCTTTTCATTTGAAAATGGTTAAGGTTACTTCCGTATGCAAAGTAAAGCATCAATCTTTCTCAACAATTTCAATTTTTTTTTCTTTAACAAAGTTTATTATTTGATCATTACATTGATTAATTTTATTTTGATCTGTACATCTTAGTACAATTGAAACACCAAGTTTTCCTGCCTTAAAAAAAGGATAACTTCCAATATCAACATCTTTATTGTTATCTTGTACTTTACTTAATGACTTTGCGATTTCACTTTCGACTGTTCTTAAATTAATAGTAGAACTTAATATTGGATCTCCTCCAATTAAAACATTTTCTAATCCTCCCAACATGGATTGCATTATCGAGGGAACTCCTGGTAAACAAAATACATTCTCCATATAAAATCCAGGTGCACCACTTGATGGATTTAAAATTAATTTTGATGTTATTGGCATCTTAGCCATTTTCTGTCGTCCTTCAGTGAATTCGCCTGGTTTATAATAGCTCTCTAATATTTTAAAAGCTTCTGGGTGAAAATTATATTCAACATTAAAAAGCTTCGATATAGATTCTGATGTTATGTCGTCATGTGTAGGACCTATACCTCCAGTTGTGAATACATAGGTATATTTTTTTCTTAATTCGTTTACGGTATTGATAATTGTTTCCTGATCATCAGGAATAACTCTCACCTCATTTACCTTAATGCCTAATGAATTTAACCATATTGCAAGGGTGCTAGTATTAACATCTTTAGTTCGTCCAGATAAGACCTCATTTCCGATAATTAAAATCCCAGCATTTATTTCTTTTTTATTAGTCATTTACAAATATAAATAAAATTAATGAATTTTACCAATACACTTATTAAAGGCAAATTAGTAAAAAGATATAAAAGATTTTTTGCTGATATAGAAGTAAATAATAAAATTGTAACAGCTCATTGTCCAAATACAGGTTCTATGAAAGGTCTTTTAGATGAAGGAAATGAGGTATGGATTTCACCACAAAATGATCCTTCAAGAAAACTTAAATATACACTTGAATTAATAAAAGTTAAAAAAAAATTAGTTGGTGTAAATACGCACAGAGCAAACAGAATTGTCCAACATGGTTTAGAAAATAAATTAATATCTGAATTTAAAAATACTAAAAGCATTAGGCCAGAATTTAAATATTCATCAGACACAAGATTTGATTTTTTGTGCGATAAAAGTTTATTAGAGGTCAAAAATGTTACATTGATAACTGATGATGTGGTTGCTGAATTTCCTGATGCGATTACTGAAAGAGGTTTAAAACATTTAAAAATGTTAATTAATTCAATCAAAAAAGGTTATAAACCATATGTCTTATTTTTAACTCAAATTCAGGGTATAAATAATTTTAGAATAGCAAAAGAAATTGATCCTAAGTATTTTGAGGGTTATATCGAAGCGAGAAAAGCTGGTGTAAAATTTTTAGCTTATAGGTGCGCCTTAAATTCTAAACAAATTAAAATTGAGAAAAAAATTAAAATAATTGATGACAAATAATTATTCAGAAAAGTTTGAGAAAATGAGGATTGCAGGAAATCTTGCAGCAAAAACTTTAGACATGCTAACAAATGAAATAAAGGAAGGTGTATCAACTGATAAAATTGATACTTTAGGTTATGAATTCATTAAGGATAACGGTGGTTATTCTGCTCCACAATTTTATAGAGGTTTTAAAAAATCATTATGTACATCATTAAATCATGTCGTTTGTCATGGAATTCCTTCAGATAGAATTTTAAAAGAAGGCGATGCAATCAATGTTGATGTTACTGCAATAGTAAATGAATACTATGGTGACACCAGTAGAATGTTTGTAATTGGAGATGTATCTGTAAAAGCAACTAATTTAATCAATACAACATACGAATCTATGATGCGAGGAATTGAAATATTAAAACCTGGTAAGAGATTGGGCGATATTGGTTATGAAATACAATCTTATGTTGAAGAAAAAGGATATTCAGTTGTTAGAGATTTTTGTGGTCACGGAATAAGTAATATTTTTCATGAACCTCCTAACATTCTGCATTATGGAAAAAAAAATACAGGGGTTGAACTCAGACCTGGAATGACATTTACAATTGAACCGATGATTAATGATGGGAAATATGATGTTAAAGTTTTAAATGATGGTTGGACAGCTGTAACAAAAGATAAGTCACTATCAGCACAGTTTGAACATACTATAGGAATTACAGAGGATTCTTATGAAATTTTTACAGAATCTGTTAAAGGTTATAAAGGACCCCCATATAAAATTTAATGATATCTAGATATTCAAGAAAAGAATTAGTCAATATTTGGTCAGAGGAGAATAAATACAAAATTTGGCTTAATGTTGAAATTGCAGCTGCTGAAGCAATGGAAAAATACAAAATAATTCCAAGAGGAGTAGCCTCAATTGTTAAGAAAAAAGGCAAAATTAAAGTAAAAAGAATTCATGATATTGAATCAAAAGTAAAACATGACGTTATTGCTTTTTTAACATCAATTACTGAGCAAGCTGGAATTAAAGCTAGATACCTTCATCAAGGAATGACCTCATCCGATGTTTTGGATACAAGTTTTAATATACAATTAGTTCAATCAGGAAATATCTTATTAAAAGATATAGATAAAATTTTATCTGTTTTAAAAAAACAGGCTAAGAAATATAAAATGACTCCTTGTATTGGAAGAAGTCACGGTATTCATGCGGAACCAATAACCTTTGGTCTTAAACTGGTATCTTTTTATGAGGAGTTTAAACGTAATAAAAAAAGACTTAAAGATGCAATTGAGGAAGTTTCAACTTGCGCTATTTCAGGTGCCGTTGGAACATTTGCAAATATAGATCCAAAAATAGAAGTTTATGTATCAAAAAGATTAAAACTCAAACCAGAGCCTGTATCAACACAAATTATTCCAAGAGATCGACATGCACATTATTTTGCAATTTTAGGTATCATTGCAGGTTCAGTTGAAAGAGTTGCAACAGAAATACGCCACCTTCAAAGATCAGAGGTTTATGAATTACAGGAATTTTTTTCTAAAGATCAAAAAGGATCTTCCGCAATGCCTCATAAAAAAAATCCAATATTAAGTGAAAATTTAACTGGACTTGCAAGAATGGTTAGAAGTTATGTAGTGCCTGCTTTAGAAAATATAGCTCTATGGCATGAAAGAGATATTTCGCACTCAAGCGTGGAAAGAAATATTGGACCTGATGCAAACATAACACTTGATTTCGCACTTGTCAGATTGGCTGGTATTTTAGATAAAATGATAGTTTATCCAAAAAAAATGTTAGAAAATTTAAACTTTACAAAGGGATTAGTATTTTCTCAAGAATTAATGTTAGAATTAACTAAATCGGGAATGCAAAGAGAGAAAGCTTATAGATTAGTTCAAGATCACGCTAAATCTAGTTTTTCAAAAAATATAAATTTAATAGATCTTGTAAAAAAAGACAAAAAAATTACAGAAAGAATTTCTGATAATAAAATTAAAAAAATATTTACTTATTCTAAACACTTTAAAAATATTAATTATATATTTAACAGGGTATTAAAATAATGAAAAAAGGAAAAAAAATATACGAAGGTAAAGCAAAAATAGTTTTTGCAACAAGTGATAAAAATTTAGTCATACAACATTTTAAAGATGATGCCACAGCTTTTAACAACCAGAAAAAAGATGTCATTGATGGTAAGGGAATTTTAAATAATAGAATTTCAGAACATATTTTAACAAACTTAAATCAGGTTGGTATTAAAAATCATTTAATTAAACGTCTTAATATGAGAGAACAACTAGTTCAACATGTTGAGATTATACCTATTGAATTTATAGTAAGAAATATTGCAACAGGTTCTTTAACTAAAAGATTAGGCATAGAAGATGGAACAGTTCTTGAATATCCACTAGTTGAATATTGTTTAAAAAACGATGAACTCGGTGATCCACTAATCAGCAAAGAGCATATCTTAGCATTTAAATGGATGGATGATTTTGAAATAGATTTTGTGAACAATGAATTAGCTAGAATAAATGATTTTCTTCAAGGCATGTTTAGGGGTGTTGGAATCAAATTAGTTGATTTCAAAGTTGAATTCGGAAGATTAGAAAAAAATGGAAAAAAAGATATTATTTTAGCAGATGAAATTAGCCCTGACACCTGTAGATTGTGGGATGCAACCACTGATAAGAAATTAGATAAAGATAGATTTAGAAAAGACTTGGGAAATTTAGTTGAAGGTTATCAAGAAGTTGCTAGAAGATTAGATATACTCCATGAACAATCTAACATTAGACCATTAAAATATAGCAAACCAAAAGCAGTAAAGTTTAAAAAAAAATAATGATTATTAAAGTTATAGTTACTCTTAAAAATGGAGTACTTGATCCTCAAGGTAAAGCTATACAGCAAACTTTAAATGGTATGAATTTTAGTAGTGTTAATGATGTGAGGCAGGGAAAATTTTTTGAAATTAATGTAAATGAAAATGATGAAACTAAGGCAAAGTTACAAGTAGAAGATATGTGTAAAAAACTTTTAGCTAATCTTGTTATTGAGGACTATAAAATACTTTAATTATAAATGAAGTCCTCAGTCATAATTTTCCCAGGATCAAATTGTGATAGAGACATGGATGTGGCTCTTAAAAAGTTTGGTTTTAAAAATCAAATGATTTGGCATAATGATAATTCAATACCAAAAAGTGATTTAATTGTTTTACCTGGGGGTTTTTCTTATGGTGACTATTTGAGGTGTGGAAGTATAGCTTCAAAATCAAAAATAATTAAATCTGTAATAGATTTTGCAAACTCAGGTGGTTTAGTTTTAGGTGTGTGCAATGGTTTTCAAATTTTAACCGAGACAGGTTTATTACCTGGAATTCTTCAACAAAATAAATATCTGAATTTTATTTGTAAAAATGTATTTGTAAAAGTTAGAGATAAACAAAATAAATACTTTAAAGATATTAAAAAGGATATACTCAAACTTCATATAGCTCATAATGAAGGTAATTATTTTTGCTCCAATGATGAAATGAAATCATTGGAAGATAATAATCAAATTGCTGTTACATATTGCAATGAAAATGGGGATGAAAGTGATGAAAATAACCCTAACGGGGCAATCAAAAATATAGCTGGAATATTTAATAATAAAAAGAATGTTTTAGGTATGATGCCTCACCCTGAAAGAATGATTGATAAATATCTATCTGGTGAAGATGGATCATTATTTTTTGAAAATTTATTGCGAAATTTAAATTAATGGAAGTTACTGAAAAAATTGCAGTTGAGCATGGATTAAAAAAAGATGAGTATAAAAAAATCTGTGATTTACTAAAAAGAGTTCCAAATATTACTGAGCTTGCAATATTTTCTGCAATGTGGAATGAGCATTGCTCATATAAATCATCAAGAAAACATCTAAAAAAACTTCATACAAAAGGAAAACAAGTCATACAAGGACCTGGTGAGAACGCTGGTGTTATAGATATAGGAGATGATGATGCAATTGTGTTTAAAATAGAAAGTCATAACCACCCATCATTTATTGAACCATATCAAGGTGCTGCAACAGGTGTTGGTGGAATAATGAGGGATGTTTTTACGATGGGAGCAAGACCTATTGCTAATTTAAATTCAATACATTTTGGATCGCCACAACATAAAAAAACTAAAAACTTATTAAGAGGAGTAGTTAAAGGAATTGGTGGGTATGGAAATTGCATTGGTGTTCCAACAGTTGCTGGACAAACATCTTTTGATGAGAGTTATAATGGTAATATTTTAGTAAATGCAATGACTTTAGGATTGGTAAATAAAAATAAAATTTTTTATTCAAAAGCTGCAGGTGTTGATAAACCTGTAATTTATGTGGGATCAAAAACCGGTAGAGATGGAATACACGGAGCCAGTATGGCTTCAGCTACATTTGATGATGAAATAGAGGAAAAAAAACCAACTGTTCAAGTAGGAGATCCGTTTACTGAAAAACTATTATTGGAGGCTTGCCTTGAACTAATGGCTGGTAACTCAATAATAGCAATCCAAGATATGGGTGCTGCAGGGTTAACATCATCGAGTGTCGAAATGGCATCAAAAGGTAAATTAGGAATTGAACTAAATTTAAACAAAGTTCCTTGTAGAGAAGAAAAGATGACACCTTATGAAATCATGCTTTCTGAAAGTCAAGAAAGGATGTTGATAGTTTTAGAAAGTGGAAAAGAGGAACATGCAAAAAAAATTTTTGATAAATGGAATTTAGATTTTGCTGTTATTGGAAAAACAACTAATACAAAAAAAATAGATTTATTGTTTGATAATAAAAATGTTGCATCAATACCAATTGATTTTCTTGCAGAAGATGCACCTGTCTATGATAGAAAATGGAAAAAAACAAAATTACCTCAAAAATTAAAATTTGATAAACAACAATTTAAATCTTTAAATTTATCAGATTGTTTAAATAAAATATTATCAAGTCCAAATGTTTCAGATAAAAAATGGATTTGGGACCAATATGATCATACAGTAATGGGTGATACTATTCAAAAACCAGGAGGAGATGCTGGTGTAGTAAGAATTCATGGTACAACAAAAGCAGTTGCTGCATCTGTAGATGCGTCTGCAACATACTGCTTTTCACATCCTTTAACAGGTGGAAAACAAATTGTATGTGAAAGTTGGAGAAATCTAATTTCTGTTGGTGCAAAACCAATAGCAATTACAAATTGTTTGAACTTTGGAAACCCAGAAAAAGAAAAAAATATGGGCGAATTTGTAGAATGTGTTGAGGGTATAACTGAAGCTAGTAAGTATTTAGACTTTCCTGTCGTATCTGGAAATGTCTCCTTTTATAATGAAACAAAAGATAAGGGTATAAAACCAACACCAGCAATAGGTGGTGTAGGTTTAATAAAAGATTATCAAAAGATGATTACTATGGATTTTAAAAAATCTGGAAATATTGTTTATGTTATTGGTAAAACAGAGGGGCATTTGGATCAAAGTATATTTGCAAGAAATATTTTATTAGAAAAAAAAGGTCCTCCTCCTAGTATAAATTTATTTAATGAAAAAAATATTGGAGAAACAATATTACATCTTATTGATAAAAATTTAATTCAAACCTGTCATGACGTTTCAACTGGTGGAATTTTAACTGCAGTTTCTAAAATGTGTATCAAGGGACAGAAAGGACTTAAAATTAATCCCTTTAAAGAGTTAGTAAATAAACATGAATATTTCTTTGGTGAGGATCAGGGCAGATATATAATAGAAATTGAAAAAACTAATATCAAAAAGGTTAATGATTTGTTAAAGAAAAATTCAGTTCATTTTGATGATTTAGGTGTAATTGAGGATAAAAACTTAAGTTTCAATGGAGAGATGAATTTACCTATTGAAGAATTAACAAAGACACATAAATATTGGCTAAAGAATTATATGGAAAATTAACATGGCGATGGATTTAAAAGAAATAGAAAGTTTAATCAAAGAAGCAATGCCAGATGCTAGTATTGAAATACAAGATTTAGCAGGAGATGGTAATCATTATTCAGCTACAGTTACATCCTCAGAATTTTCAGGAAAAAGTAAAATAGAACAACACAAAATGGTATATAATTCATTAAAAGGTAAAATGGGTAATGAACTTCACGCATTAGCAATTAAAACTAAGGAGAATTAAAATGGACCAACAAACAAATGATATGATCAAAAATGAGATAGAAAGTAATGAAGTATGTTTATTTATGAAAGGTACCCCAGATGCACCCCAGTGTGGTTTTTCAATGGCGGTAACTAATATTTTAAAAATTTTAGAGGTAAATTTTAAAAGTGTTGATGTTTTAGCAAATCAAAATGTTAGAGAAGGAATTAAGGTTTACAGTGATTGGCCAACCATACCACAACTTTACGTTAAAAACGAATTTGTTGGTGGTTGTGATATAATTAAAGAAATGTATGAGAACGGCGAATTAGCTAAGCTGTTTGAATCAAAAGGTATAAACTTTAAAGCTAAGAATTAATTATCTAGAGTAATATTCAATAACAAGATTTGGTTCCATAACTACTGGATATGGAACTTCTTCAAAAGCTGGAACTCTTACAAATTTAACTTTTTTGTTTTTTTCATCTAGTTGAAGATATTCTGGTACTTCTCTTTCTTTGTTAGCAAGCGCAATATCTATTAAAGCTAGTGATTTTGATTTATCTCTAATTTCAATAGTATCTTCTTCTTTAACTTGAAAACTTGCAATATTAACTTTTTTTCCATTAACTCTAACATGACCGTGGTTTATTAACTGCCTAGATGAAAAAATAGTATTTGATAATTTTGATCTGTAAATAACTGCATCTAATCTTCTCTCTAATAACCCTATTAAATTTTCAGCTGTGTCACCTTTTTTCATTATTGCTTTTTTGTACATATTTCTGAACTGTCTTTCGTTCATATTACCGTAATAAGACTTTAATTTTTGTTTTGCTTGAAGCTGAATTCCATAGTCAGAAGGTTTTGCTGACTTTGTTTGTCCGTGTTGTCCCGGAGGGTAAGCTCTCGTATTAAATGGGCTTTTTGGTCTTCCCCATAGGTTAACTTTTAACCTTCTATCGACTTTATGTTTAGAGTTTAATCTTTTTGTCATTGAATATTGGGCTTTATAAGGAGATGTTAGGTTTTGTCAATCTACCTTTTTTTTAGTCAAACCAGCGAATACACTTGATAAAATGCGAGTTTCTTTTTCAGATAAGTTCATTTTATAAAAAATACTTCTTAAATTTTCTAACATAATTGGTTTTTTTTCTGGAGGATTAAAAAAATTTCTTTGTTCTAAATTATTTATACATAAAGAAAGCATACTCTGAATATCTTTTTTTGATGCAGTTTTAATTTTTTTTGATTTTTCAAACTTGTATTTTTTATTAGAGATTAGACTATTTATAATTTGTGCAACTATTATTAAGCTATGTGATAAATTTAAAGATCTAAAATTTTTATTACTTGGAATTTGCAAAGTATAATCCGCATAACTTACCTCTTCATTTGATAAACCTGATGCCTCAGAACCAAATAAAAAACCAATTTTTTTAGAGTAATCGATTTTATTTAAATCTGAAATAGATATATGTTTGATATTTTTATTTCTAAATCTTGCAGATGTTGCAACCAAAATATCAATTTTTTTGAGTGATTTTTCAATATGATTAAATACTTTTGCTTTCTTTATAATATCCTTTGCTCCAACAGAAGTTGCAATAATTTTGTCATTTGGAAAAATTGGTTTTGGATCAATTAATAATAATTTTTGAAAATTGAAATTTTTAAGAGCTCTAGCGCATGCGCCTATATTTTCAGATAATTGTGGTTTATGTAAAATAAAAGAAATATTTTTGAATGACATCAAGTGCTAGCTGGAGCATTATCTTTAAATAATTTATAATCTAAGCTATCGACTAAAGCTTTGAAGGAAGCATCAATAATGTTTGGAGAAACTCCAATTGTAAACCAATTTCCATGTTTTGAGTCTGCACTTTCTATTGAAACTCTGGTGACTGCACCAGTACCAGTATTTAGAATTCTAACTTTATAATCAACTAATTTTAAATCCTTTAGATATTCTGAATATTTTTCTAGTTTATTTACATTTTTTCTAATGGCGTTATCCAGTGCATT
>LULV01000604.1_pt1 | contig 15975 bp, 25 predicted proteins | sample 728081 | NCBI WGS metagenome assembly LULV01 (sample SAMN03860280, study PRJNA289734) | marine metagenome | biome: seawater column; feature: ocean; material: water; isolation source: Red Sea water column Station 108 - depth 25m | place: Saudi Arabia: Red Sea | collected 2011-10-15 | depth 25 m | reverse complement strand
GTTCACAACAGTGGCAGGACAGCTTAACAAGCCATTGTCAACGGTATACACCACTGACAGTTCATCAACTTGTGACAGCACATTGTCAACGGCAGATGTAACAGGTAACGTTACAGTGCTTGACGGTTCATTTATAGAATATGACATCGTTGCTACAGACACAGACACAGCGGCAGGACAAAATCTCGTATACGAGGTTGTACAAGGTTCCTTACCACCAGGAGTAACTATGACAACTGGAGGAAAAATATCTGGAGTGGTGCAACTTGCTATTGATGATTCTTACGGCCCACAGGGTGGATATGATTTTGATCCATTTCCAGATTATTCAGCACTTACACCAAGTGACGGTGGTAATCCTTTAGACGCTAAAAACATTTACGACAGAACTGTAATATCCAAATCAAGATCTGTTAACTATGATTTCATTGTGAGAGTTACAGATGGCGTTTCAAGTGTTGATCGTAATTTCAACATTTTTGTTTACTCGGCAGACTACTGGGTAGTTTCAAATTCTAATGTCACAATCGACCAAACAATAATAGGCGACAACTCAATAACGATGGATCTACACACAGGAAGACCTCCTGTGTTCATTACAGATTCGGACCTCGGAACTTTCAGACACGACAACAATGTTGTCATAAGGATAGATGTATCAGATTTCGATCCATTGCAGGCAAACCTTGAATACAGCATCACAGGTGGAGCATTACCCACAGGACTATCTATAGATTTAAATTCGGGTGAAATATACGGCAAACTTCAAAGACAATCAGCGGTAGAAGTTGATTTCACTTTCACCGTAAGAGCTAACAGGGTGGTAGCCACAGGACTAAACACATTCTCAGAAAGAACTTTCACAATGAAGGTGGTTGGAGAAATAGACATAGGTATATCTTTCACAACTCCTTCGATCATTGGCACATTGAAAGCAGACATACCTAGTCTACTTGCAATAGAGGCAGAAACAGAAACAGCAAACAGGGTGTTATCGTATTCTGTAACTTCAGGAACACTGCCTACAGGAATAACACTGTCAGAAGCAGGAAACTTAATCGGAACAATAGATCCTAGTAACTTTACTGATTCGACAAGGTCTTTCACATTCGAAGTCACAGTTAGTGATCAGTACCAATCAGAGGCAACTAAGAAAGAGTTCACGCTTAACATAGACATACCATTCACTTCGATAGAGTATGGAAACATGTCTGGCCAGGCAACATCATTTATAGATCAAAATATATTTTACAGTATAGCACAAGATCCCAATATAAATTCTCCAGAATACATTTTTAGACCAGAAGATGCAAACTTTGGAATGAAACTGAAACCAGATATGCTAATGATGGCAGGATTACAGGCACAGACCTTGACTACGTTCCAGCAACAGATGGAACAAAACCATACATCAAAAACACTTTATTTTGGTGATATCAAAACAGCACAGGCGAAAGAAGACGGTGTTGTAAAATATGAAGTTGTATACGTTGAAATAAAAGATAATTTGGTAAACGGCAAAGATGAATCTGTGTCCAGTTCTATAAAATTGAGGAGTGCCGTGGCTAAACCAATGATAGGTCCAAGGGCTTCCAGCACAAATGCCACCACAGATTATGATGTGTATGAGGTGACTACCGACGGTGGTCTATCATTCAGCACTTCAGGATCCAAAGTAAGATATGCAAATCAACTTTCAGCTGACCTAGGATTTATCACACATTTATATCCTAATGCAGTTGCAAATATGAGAACAAGAATGAAATCATTGGGACACAAGGAGTACGATTATCTGCCTTTATGGATGAGGACTACACAGGTTGGTGGCTTGGCACCATTGGGGTACGTCATGGCAGTTCCAATATGCTTTTGTAAACCTGGTACCAGTGGTAGGTTAAAGAAAAGGATAGAAGACAAAAACCTTGATTTTAAAAATATTGAATTCACAATAGACAGATATCTTGTCAGTAAGAGTATTGTGTCTCCAGAAACTTTCACAGCAGACGGTTCAACTACAACATTTACGCTTAACGAAATTGTCCATGAAGAGGACATATTGCTTAAAGAAGGAGCAAACATCGTATCAGTCGGTAAAGGTGTGACAGCGGACAATAATGTTGTACCTAGCTATCTCACAGTTGACGGCACATTAAGATCTGCCGACCATGAGCTAGGTGCCACTTTATCACATGACACAGCCAACAAGAAAACAACAATTACATTTACCAAAGAAGTTCCTGCAGAAGGCACAATAATCAAGGTGGAGAGATCCAACGATAAATATCTAGTATTTAGAAACAAAGGAATTTAATATATGGCAAGTAAAATAGTACCAGGCAACGTAGATGGAACTTTCCCAACTGCAGGACAAGATAATTCATCACAAGGATTCAGAGATAATTTTAGTGCAATACAAACTAATTTTACAGAGGCCAAATCTGAAATAGAGGACTTACAAACTAACAAGGCATCATTGAATGCATCTAGTAATTTTGCAAACAATGAAGTCCTACAAGCAAAATTCAAAAACACTTCAGAGGTTGTGTACGCACATGGAACCACAGGTGGCTCGATTACACTTAACCACGCAAACGGACATTACCAAACAATCACAACAAATGCATCTGTAACACTATCGTTCACTAACCTTCCGTCCAGTGGTTCACTTGGCAGGATTGTATTAGATATCACTTGCACCAATGTCGCACACACGTTGACAATACCAAGCGCCGTACTGGTGGCCGATAATGTGACAGGCGGAGACGGATCATCAGATACAATTACTTTTCCAGACAATAAAAGATTCTTGTATGAATTCCTTACTCCGGATGGTGGCACAACAATATTGATGCATCAGATAGGCAAAATCTATATCTAATAGATAAGGAGGAGTATGTACTTCCACCCACTACAAGAAGAAATAGGAAACATGTCAGACGAGGACATTTCCAAAAGAATCAAAGAATTAAGCAGGAAAGTAAACACAGCAAAAAGATTTGGCAGGAATCCAGAAATGTTGGCACAACTTCAACATGCACTTTTAACCTATCAGAACGCAATCAGAGAAAGGCGTATTGAGGCTTGGCACAAAAATAATAAGAAGTTAAGGAACGAACCAGACCTTGGAGACCTAGTAAATATCGAATAGTAAATAGTCTTGATGTCAAATAAATTTTCCTGGAAGACAAAATTCAAATCGATAATAATAGTAGATGGTGAGTTGTTTGGTAACGAATACAGTGTCAAAATTTCCCTGACTCCACACACAGCAAACCTAAAAGAGCAAACCGAATACTTTGATAGATTAAAGAATCTTTTCGAATTAGTTTTCGCGAACACAATCACAACGTGGAGAGAAGAGAAGTTATACCACGTGCTAAAGAAATCTAGTAACAATAGATTCATAGAACTTCCCAGGCCACCTTATGATCAGATTATGGCGTCTGTGTGTTTCTGCAAAGCAAATGCAATACTAGACAGCAAGATGACAATCAATTTTGTTGAACTTTCGTCTTGGCAGGGAGATGGTATTACCTACACGGTTGACAAAGACAGCAAAGAGCTTATACTATTAGATGCTCCGGACTGGTTCTCAGACAAATACTCGAACTTTGACCCATGGTGGTTGAGACCGGACACGGCAACTTATGACGAAGAATTTGAAAAAGGCATATACACAGGACACTTTAGTTGGGGCACCAGTAGACAAATACCAGTTGACAACAAGCACGAAGATCATGCTAAAATATTCAAGTTCGACCCAAAGGTATTAAATGGCGGAAAAGATAAAGATAAATGAATACGGTGACTGCACATTCACTGAACAGGACGCAATAGATTTACTATACAACAATCCAGAATTTGACATTTCAAAACTTTTCTTTGATGATGTTGAAAAATACACATCAAGCCTCAAAGAACTTGGTTTAGATCTGCCAACAATTAATACACTGCCAGGCAGGGAAACTTTGTCGGAGTTCGATAATAAAAATATCAATGACTGGCACATGCCAGAAAAGTATTACCAAATAAATGTGTTACAGTGGTTGTTGGACAAATGTCAGAATGACGAAGAAAAAATGAGAGTGCAAACAGAATATTCACTTTTTGAGAAAAAGAAATTTGTTCGTGTTTTGCAGTTCTTGATATATTTCGTGGACACTCTAAGAGCGAACAACGTGGTATGGGGAGTTGGCAGAGGATCGAGTGTGGCAAGTTTCTGCCTTTTCTTGATAGGTGTACACAAGATTAATCCGTTGTTGTACAATTTAGATATCACCGAGTTTTTAAGATGATAAGTAATTATATAGGAGTTTAATATTATGGCACAAAGAAGAAAATTATACAGAACCATGCAAGGCAGGATGGTCGATATAGAAAAATTAAGATCAGCCAACGAAAGCGTTCAAGCAGTTGGTAATATGAATGTCAATGCAAGAGGCGATGTTCTAGGAAAAGGTGGACAAATAGTTACACCCAAAGAAACAGTGATCAGAAAGTATTACGAGCAACCAAGAGGCAAAGTTGACGACACTCCAGCGAGGGCCAAACCAGCACCTGTCAACAAAGTTGCACCAACACCTAAAGCGGTTGAAACAAAAAAAGTCGCAACACCAAAAGCGGCACCTAAAGTAGAAGAAAAAACTGTCGCACCTAAAAAAGGCATAGACGAAGCACTTGACGGTATAGAATAAATCTAGTACAATAATACTAAGATGGATATAAAATCAGCACAGGCAAAAGGATTCGGTGGTGATGGTGGTAAACAGTACACTGTCGAGAACGATATTATTCCCCTCAAAAAAAGAGTATTAGTATCTAATATGCATTTTGGCGAAACAAAATCCAAAGGCGGTATAATATTAGTTGACGATGACGGAACTGCAGAAGGCATACACCCTAGATGGGGCAAGGTATACGCAGTTGGTAGGCTACAAGATGACGTCAAAGTCGGTCAGTGGATATTGGTTGCACATGGAAGATGGTCTAGAGCTTTCAAAGTAAAAAGAAAAGAAAAAGGATCAGCGGGTGACATCGGTATTGAACTAGAAGTAAGAATGATTGACGAGAATGACATCCTGTTAGTCTCAGATGAGGAGCCTGACTTCAACAGACACACAGCCGGATATGTCAACACAGGCGGAATGCAACAGATGACATCTCTTCCGGGCAATGACTAAAAAAACTAAATTAATTAGGAAAAATGTTCCTATAGACAAACTTGTTACCATGGCGGAAATGGGACTAGGGGTGGTGCGTCCTCTCAATAAAGAAAAAAGATACTGGATCAATAAACTGGCCAAAGAAGGTGTTCCTTATAATCCTATACTGGTTACTCCTATAAAAGATTCCGGATATTATTTGCTAACGGATGGCTGGCACAGAGTACAGGCCGCAAAGAAAAACAAAGAAGTTGAAATGGATGCTTTGCTTATACCAGGTGATCTACCTCAGCAATGGGCGACATTTTGTGATGCTGATAATGATTGACATCTTAACGGACTGTGTTAAAATATTCATATGCGTATAGGTTTTTGTTGTAAATGGCTCAATGATGAGTCTGAATTTGGCGGAATGAAAGTAAATGCCAAGGATAGAGATCTAAATGGCAGATCCACAACCATGCGTTGGTTGAGAGAACATCCAGAAGATGCAGAGCAAAGACAGTGGGACATAATGAACCACAACGCGGCGGCGGCCAAGAGGATGGTTGAACGTGTGGGGTCACTACCACCCGAACGTAGAATGGTGAGACTGGGCAGTGAGATGCTTCAAGGCTACACAGAAAAGAACTGGAAGGCATGGTGGCAACGCAAGGAGATACAAGATCACTGTGCGAAAATATTTGCCCCTGTGGGCGAAGCGGCCAGACGCTTGGATGTAAAAGTCAGTTTCCATCCAGGACAGTTCTGTTGCCTTTCTAGTGTCACGCCAGACATTGTTGAAAGAAGCATTGAAGAATTCGAATATCATGTTGACATGGCACGTTGGATGGGATATGGCAAGACCTGGCATGATGGTTGCAAGATCAACGTACACATATCTGGCAAACGTGGACCGGAAGGACTGCTTAAGGAATTTCCAAGACTATCCCAAGAGGCAAGGAATCTCATAACAATAGAGAATGATGAGATGGGGCATGGTCTTGAAAGCACTCTCGAAGTGGCAAAAGAGATTGCCCTGGTGCTTGACATACATCACCACTGGATACGTGCAGAAGAATACATACAACCCAATGACGACAGGGTGAAGAGAGTCATAGACAGTTGGCGTGGCGTGAGGCCTACCCTACATTATTCATATTCCAGAGATGAACATCTTGCGCCTGCAGGACTTGGTGACAAAATGCATTCCGAAATGCATGATATCAAGATGCTGTTGGAAAGAGGTTGCAAGAAACAGAAATTACGGGCACACTCGGATCTTTTACCAAACAGAAAGGTAAATGATTGGGCATTGAGTTTCGGCGAACACTTTGACATACAGACAGAGGCCAAAGGTAAAAACATGGCCGCAGAACAATTATATAGACAAGCCAAAGAATCTGCTGTAATATAGCGGTATGGCAAACGAAAAAAACATTAAGAAACTAAACGACAAAATTGATAAGTTGCAAAAAACGATAGAGGACCTTAACATCAAGTTAAGCAAACATATCAAATTCATTGATAACACCTATGAAGGTTTGAAAAATCCAATCGAAGCGGCAAGGAAGTGGTTACGTAAATGACAGAATTCACCTCAGGCATACAAGGGGCAATCAAAAAATTATTAACTAGTTCCAGTGTAGGATTAGCTTTGATTTATACCGTTGGTCATGTTATAATTGCAATGACTGTTGTAAGTGTAATGACAGGGGCAAGTTTGTGGGAGGCAGGTGCAGTTGCTTTGATCGAGCCTAGCATAAACGGTTTATGGTTCTATGTGTTACACAAAACATATAAAAAGATCAAAGGCTATGAATAATGAAAGAACTTTGGGTAGAAAAATATAGACCAAAAACACTTAAAGAATATGTTGTGCGAGATGAGGCACAAAGAAAACAAATACAAACATGGATCGATGACAAAGCGATTCCACATCTGTTGTTAAGTGGTGCACCTGGCGTGGGTAAGACCACACTGGCAAAAGTTTTGTTTGGAGAACTAGATGTCAGCAGTTATGACATACTAGAAATAAATGCTTCGCGAGAAAATTCGGTAGACACTGTAAGAGAGAAGATCAATTCATTTGTGCAGATCATGCCATTTGGTGCATACAAGTATGTGTTGCTTGACGAGGCAGATTACATGTCACCAAACGGACAGGCGGCGTTGCGTGGTGTGATGGAGATGTATCACACGTCAGCGAGATTTATTTTGACTTGCAATTATCCAAACAGAGTTATTCCAGCACTTCACAGCAGATGCCAAGGATTCCATATGGAAACAATTGACAAGAACGAATTCACGGCAAGGACAGCAGAGATACTGATTGCGGAACAGATGCAACCAGACATAGAAGTGTTAGACACGTATGTGAAAGCGTCATATCCGGACCTAAGAAAATGCATCAACATGATACAACAGAATTGCAGAGACGGTAAACTGATGCCACCACAGTCGGGTGATTCAGGACAACAGGATTATAGACTACAGATGGTTGAACTGTTCAAACAAGGCAAAATAAACGAAGCAAGGAAACTTGTATGTGCCCAAGCGAGGCCAGAGGAGTGTGAAGAGATATACAGATGGTTGTATGACAACTTGGATATCATATCCAAAAACGAAGAAGCACAAGACAAGGCCGTGCTGATTATCAAGCAGGGGCTAGTTGATCATTCATTTGTTGCTGATCCTGAAATTAATCTAGCAAGTGTTATGATTAAATTAGCAAGATTAAGTAATGGGCAGTAAACACAATAAAAAAAGATTCTTGATTGTGAATTACACTTTCAACGCCAAAGGCGGCTACGACGAGCTCGTGGAACTGTCAAAGAAAAAATGTGGTCCAGGCAAGATCTTGAAATCGGGCGTGGTGTTGGACCTTATCAATAAAGAGGTATTGAAATGTGAAGTTCCCGGTCAGCCGAACCTGGTCAACCATATTGCATACGAAACCCTATACAAACACTTCTACAAGGCCTATGGTCAAATGTTAGATCAGTTTATCAAATAGACTGATTGTACATTCGCTTTAGCATAGCAAGTTGATTGGCCTTCCATATTCTCATCAACACCCTACGCCTACGTCTGTCCTTCTGTTTCCTTATCTTAAGCCAGGCCTGATTCTGCATATACAATCTTACTCTTTTGTCGTACACTCTTTTCTTCCTCATTAATTTCCATAGTTTGCGTTGAAATAAAGGTCGCATTTGTAGCCCGTTTGATGATAACATAAGGTTCCTCGTGGTTTGTGGTTGGTTGTGATTTGATGTGTCTTTGTCGACTCATGTACAAATACTTACTATCAAATTTCCAGATTAAGTATGCATATTTTACAACACAGATATTTAGGATAAATAAGAACTATGCATGACGTCCTAGACATAATCAAAAACGTACAATCGTTATACTCTGTAGGCCCTACTTTAGGCATATTGAAGGACTTCGAGAGAGTCGTGGACGAACTAGATGTATATGTTTTTGCTAACTGGAAAGATGGAGAATTACTATCCGGTCCAAATGACTCGAGACATTTTGTCACTTGTTCATTCATGTGGCCGTTAGAAAAAATGCCAGATCCTGCAGGTGGAAAGAGATTGACTGACAAAGGTTGTAAGGTGACGTATGCAAAAGACGAATTATTGAAACCAAGAAAGATCAAGGGACCTGAAGATTACAGACCAGGCACCACTAAAGGCAAAATTGATGCACATGACATATGGGTCGTTGAAATTAAGATGCCAAAACAATTGATAGGAAATATCAAACACGGCCAGGACGAAATAGAAAGACAGGACGATATGCCCAAGACTGCTGAAACTGGATTAGACATTTAATGAAAATATACGAAGGATTAAAAGCTGGAGACCTAGAAGGCGTAGTAAGTCCACGTTTTTCTATTGACCAATATAAATCAAAAATGGGCGATGACAAGAACATACTTGTTCTTGGCTTTGTTGTGGATGGACAAGCACCAGCAAAAGATCTTGAAAGGTTTGCTGAAGTTGGTTACAATTCAATCCTTGACGCTGACGCTACACCAGGCACACTTGAAGATGGTAAACACAGAGTGTTTGTAGAGTTTGCTAGAAAGCCAGAAGTAATAAAACAAATAGCTGGATTTTTAGAAGATCTAAAGAAACTTACTAATATTGAAGAATTTGAATACACATACCACAAAGGTGTAAATCCAACAATGGTTTCCGCAGGAACTATGGAAGAGACTATTCCGACTACGCCAGAAGCGTACGAACAAAGAGTAAATGAGATGAAAGTAAGCGAAGCAAGGAAGTTCTTTGATCTTTATGATATGATGGAATGCAAAATAAACGAAAGCATAATGTCTGTGAAAAAATCTGGTGCCGGACACGAATTAAAATTTGAAATACATAAATTTGGATCCACAGATGACATTATGAAAGAAGCAAAAGCATTCAAGATAGATATGGATTCCATTGCAGAATGCACACATCTTACCAAATACTTTGGTCCATATGATATTACCAAAACTAATGAAAACAAATTCATTTTCACCAAGGGTGACCAGTCTGCTCTGTTAAGTAAGAGTGGATGGTAAGATTAAGCAAAAATTTCACGATACAAGAATTTACTAAAAGCCAAACCGCAATCAGGCAAGGTTTAGATAACAATCCTAGTCCTATCCATTTGCAAAATGCAAAAATGCTTTTTGCTCATGTGGTGCAACCTGTAAGAGATCACTTTGGAGTCACGGTTATCAACTCAGGATACAGAGGACCAGCTTTGAATGAAGCGGTTGGTGGATCAAGCAAATCACAGCATTGTAAAGGTGAAGCGGTGGACATAGAATGTCCTGGAACCGCAAACTATGATGTTGCAAATTTTATCAAAGAAAATCTCGAATTCGATCAATTAATTTTAGAATTTTATACACCGGGTATACCTGACTCTGGATGGGTTCACGTATCTTACAAACACGACGCTAATCGTAAAAGTGTCCTTACAGCCATGAAAGAAAACGGCAAGACTGTCTACAAGCCTGGTTTAATTCAATAAATACGTATATTATGTTTAGTTCAATAAGAATGGTTATTACCATGTTGCTCATCACAGGTATCGCAGGAGCAGGGATCTATGTGATGAAATTGAGGGCAGACAACGCCACACTTAAGGCAAATCAACTTAAACTGGAAACGGCTATAGAAGATCAAACAAAATTACTAGAGCAACAAAAAGCAGACTTTAAAGCCATTATGGAAAGCAATAAAAAACTTAACATTCTAATAAACACTTTCAAAAAAGATCTAGAAGACCTTGACCAAAGATTCACAAAGAAAAACAGAGACATAGGTAAACTTGCAATTAAAAGAACAGAGGCAATTGAAAGGATTATAAACAAAGGTGGCAAGAATGCCGCGAGATGTATTGAGTTGGCGTCAGGTGCCGAACACACAGAAGAAGAATTGAAAGCAACATTAAAATCAAAAATCAACCCAGAGTGCCCAGCACTAGCAAATCCGAATTATGTACCACATCAATAAAATATTAGCCGTAGCATTTATCCTTTTACTGACAGGTTGTAGCATAGGCGGTGAGAAAAAGATCAAGATATTCTCAGTTGAAAAACCAAGAGAGAAGTTGAACTACGAGATGCCTACACCGTTGCAGATGGAAGAGATCAAATGGATCATAATCACTTCTGCAAACGCAGATGAAGTGTTCAAGAAACTAGAAGAGGCCGGCATAGACCCCGTGCTGTTCGGAATCACGGACAAGGACTTCCAGGTGCTGGCTAGGAACTTCGCACAGATCAGACAGAAACTGCAAGAAACCAACAACCTGCTTGAAGAATACAAGAAGTATTACGAAGACTCTGGTAATAATCAATAAATACTACTATTATGAAAATCAGTGATTCAACATCTATCTCGATGCCAATGCGTAATCTTATCTCCATCATAGGAGCGGTAGCAGTTGGTGTGTGGGCATATTTCGGCGTTGTTGAGAGACTTAACAAGTTGGAAACACAGTCAGTCTTATTAGAAAAAGACATGACTGCCGAAGATCAAAGACTGCACAACGAAGTTACAAAGAACACAGACTTCAGAATCAGATATCCAAGAGGTGAATTAGGCCAAAGTTCACAAGACATTGAACAGTTCATGTTGATTGAAGACCTATATAAATCTGTTGAAAGAATGCAAAAGCATCTAGATGACATGTCCAATAACAAAGTTAATATCGAATTCCTTAAAGAACAAATGGAGAAGGCTCAAGAAAATATTGAAAAATTAAAAGATGCAGACAGAGAAATTGTCTACAAGAACGGAAACGAATGATAGAGACAGTGGTAGCCTTGTTGATGTTTGTTAATGGTGAGATCAAAGAACACCGAATACAAGACAGCATGGCAAAATGCCTACGTGGCAAGAGAACAGCAGAAAGAGATTACAGTCCAAGTGTGAAATATCAGTGTTGGAAAGGCAAAGGCCATACTGAAATATACATGGGCGAAAAATCAATAAAAGCGATAATATTGGAATAGTATGTGGACCTATAGAGCAAAAGTGGTCAGAGTCATAGACGGTGACACTGTTGACGTGGACATCGACCTAGGTTTCGGAATATGGCAGAAGAATGAGCGAGTCCGTATCATGGGCATTGACACTCCGGAATCAAGGACAAGAGATAAGATAGAGAAGAAATTTGGATTGGCCAGCAAGGCAATGTTGAAAAGAGTGTTAGGCAAAACAACTATTTTACAGACCACAATAAACAAAAAAGGCGAGGACATGAAAGGGAAGTTCGGCAGGGTGTTGGGAGACTTTTTATACAAGGGAAAACCTGTGTCTAAACTAATGTGTCGAGAAGGTTATGCGGTTCCGTACTTTGGTGGAAACAAAGCAAAACTAAAAGCCAAACATATGGCAAACAGAAGAAAATTAATAAAAGCAGGAACAGTTCAAGGCGACATTGAATAAATACGCATATAATAGAGGATAATAATATGGAACTAATTTTTACACTTGCAATGAAATTTTGGCAATGGACGATATTGATCGCTGTTGTAATAATCGGAGCAATCATAAACTTCACAGACAAAAGAAAGAAACCAAATTTGAAATTCAATTTTAAAGGTTTCCCAGAATTAAAACCTTTGGCAATAAAACTTACAAAAGACTGGAAGTATAATATAGACGGCAAGGAATATGTCATACCGGCAGGGTTTACTTTTGATGGTGCAAGTATTCCAAAATTCCTAAGAACGTTCTTTTCACCAGTAGGAGTTTTATTGATTGGTGGACTAGTACACGACTACGCATACAAATACAAAACATTGTTAGAAATAGACAAGAAAAAAACGATGGGAGAGTTGACTCAAAAGAGAGCAGACGAAATATTCAGAGATATCAACATAATTGTGAACGGTTTTTATTCAATGAACTATCTTGCATATTGGTCATTAAGAATAGGTGGCTTTGTTGCTTGGAACGGTCATAGGAAAAGAGACAATAAGATACCGGAGTTAAACTAATGGCTGAATTAAAAGAAGACAAACTAGTAATTAAAAAACAAAGCATGGTTAAGAAAGGTGCCAAGGATGGTTGGGAACTAATTAAAATCATCTGGGTATTTTTAAGAGATGAATTACCACAGTTTCTTTCGAACTGGAGGACAGTGCCTAGAATAATGATGGCATTGTATGGCATAGTTTTCTATAACACTATGCAATGGTTCATGGCACTTGACGCTCCAAATAATGCTCAAGCAGGATTTGTTTCTGTTGTGGTTGGTGCAGGTGCGGCCTGGTTTGGTTTATACGTTAACGGTAAGAAGACTAACATCAAATAATCACTTATTGTTGACAAATCGTCAATCTGTAATACAATATAGCTAATGAAAGATTATTACAAGATCCTAGGTGTAGGTGAAACGGCCACCAATGAGCAGATCAAAAGAGCGTTCAAGGATATAGCCAAGAAAGAACACCCTGATAGGGGTGGAAACAAGCACAGATTCCAAGAGGCCAGCGAAGCCCATGATGTTCTCAAAGATTCACAAAAGAGGCACGACTACGACACACAGAGAAAATTTGGTAGTAGCACTGGGGGGAACGAACATCCTTTCTTTAATGAGGATATATTTGGCGACTTCTTCTCAGGATTCGGTGGTGGGGACATGGATTTTGGTGGAAGATTCAACTTCACCAGTTCAAGAGGGAGAACAAGGACATTCAGGTCTGGTTTCAATGCAAATCGTAATGTACAGGTAAGAATGGCAATATCAATCAAAGAGGCCATGGTGAACAATGAAAAAACAATAAATTATAAACTTCCTTCAGGACGAGAAGAGTATGCCACAGTAAAAATCCCTGCAGGCGTGCAACATGGAGTAACTTTCAAGTTTGCTGGAATGGGTGATGACTCTATAAAGAACGTACCACGAGGAGACCTAATGGTGCAGATGAGTGTCTTAGATTCAGACGGATACACACGTAAAGGCAATGATCTATACACAGACAAGACGATTGATTGTTTTCAAGCAATAAGGGGACACAAAATTAAATTAAAAACACTGGAGGACAGTGTAATCACAGTGAAAGTACCAGCAGGCACACAGCACGGAACATTGTTAAGTGTTAAAGGAAGGGGAATGCCTGTTCATAGAACATTAAATATTAGAGGCAACCTCTATGTAAAAGTGTTAGTTTTAATACCACAACTCAGTGCCGCTGACTTGAAAAAGATAAAGGACCTATGATACAACTATTCCAATACCCACACGATACTCTATTACAGACCAGTACGGCCTGGACAAAGGATGACAGCATACAAGGTTATGACGATATAGAAAAGTTCGAATATGACTATGTGAAATTGATGTTGGATGAAAGAGGCATGGGCCTGGCCGCAAACCAGGTTGGCATTACCAAAAGATTCTTCGCAATCGGACATGAGTCGTTTGACACATTCAATAAACATGCTATAATATGGAACCCGTCGATAAAAAACTTTAGTCAAGAGAAAGTTGTTGACGTGGAAGGATGTTTAAGTTTTAAAGGAATATGGTTAAAGGTTGAAAGGCCAAAAATTGTAGAAGTAGAATATGAAACAACAAAAGGAACAAAACACACAGCAAGGCTCGACGGAATGGAATCAAAATGTTTCCAGCATGAATGCGATCACCTTGACGGTATTACATTTAATAAAAGGGTATCTAAACTGCGATGGGAAATGGCACAAAAATAAAAAGACCAAAAAGGACTAAAACATGGAAAATTTTAAACGGTACATACAAGAAGCCAATATCCAAAGAGGATGTGGAGTGGTTGTTGGCAGGAATACAGCAGGAATACTACTGGACCGACAGAGACGTGCAAACGTTCGATGCAATAAATTCAGGCAAAATAGATTGGAGTGGAAATGTTAGAAGCAAACGAAGGACTAGAAAACATCTTCGAAAACGCGGTTAAAGAAGCAGAAAAGAGAAAGCACGAGTACGTTACGATAGAACACGTGCTGTTATCATTGATCAAGGACCAACAAATAGGCACAGTGTTGACTGATTTCAAAGTCAATGTCGGTGCATTGATAAAAGACATTCAAGACTATTTGGATACCAAGTGTACTGACATTATCGCAAAATCGGACAAGCCTGTTGCACCAAGGAAGACAGCGTCACTTGAAAGATTAATGAATAGAGCGTTTACCCAGGCTTTATTTCAAGGTAGACAGGACGTCACTTCGATAGACATACTGATATCAATATTTTCAGAGAAAAAGAGTTATGGGGCATTCTTCCTCAAGAAGCACCAAGTGAATAAACAAGATTTAATGGACCTTGTGTCAACCGAGACAATATTGGACGAAGGAATGTCTTCATTGGCCGGAGATATGGGTCTACAGCGACAGAAAGGTGAGCAAAAGTTAAGACCAAACCAAGCGGACAGGATCCTAAAAAGTTATTGTGAGAATTTAAATCAAAAGTATTTTGATAAAAAAATAGATCCTGTAATTGGCAGAGAAGAAGAAACAAATCAATTGAAACAAATATTGGCAAGAAGAAATAAAAACAATGTTTTAATTGTTGGTGACCCGGGTGTTGGTAAGACAGCGGTTGTAGAAGGACTTGCTAGACGTATAGCAAAAAACAAAAGTGACGTACCTGAATACATCAGAGATCATATTGTTTGGAGCCTTGACGTAAATGCGTTGTTGGCTGGATCAAAATTTAGAGGTGATTTCGAGGAGAGATTAAAACTAATTGTAAATGCACTTGATCAAAAAGGTAAGTCTATATTGTTTATTGATGAAGCACACATGATGGTTGGAGCAGGAGCCACAGGTGGAGGCAACAGTATGGATATGGCAAACATGATTAAGCCTGCCCTACTCAAAGGAACAATAAAAGTAATTGCATCAACCACCTGGGAAGAATACAGAAAATATTTTGAAAAGGATAGGGCATTGATGAGAAGGTTCCAAAGATTACAAGTGGGCGAACCAACATTGGAAACTGCCGTGAAAATATTAAAAGGAGTGAAACAGTACTATGAAAAATTTCACAAGTGCAAAATAACAGACGAGGCGTGCGAAGATGCTGTTGAATACTCGAATAAATTTATAGCCGATAAAAAACTGCCGGACAAAGCAATCGATATAATCGACGTCGCCTGTGCAAGATTGAGACTAAACGCAGTGCAAGATGGAGTCATAGACCACGAACAAATTATACACGAGATATCAGCAATGACAGGAATCAGCATAGAACAGATGTCTCAAAAACAAACAAGTAATCTAAAGACACTGGAAGAAAAAATGAAACTACAAGTATTTGGACAGGACAAAGCAAT
>LULV01000168.1_pt1 | contig 16105 bp, 17 predicted proteins | sample 728081 | NCBI WGS metagenome assembly LULV01 (sample SAMN03860280, study PRJNA289734) | marine metagenome | biome: seawater column; feature: ocean; material: water; isolation source: Red Sea water column Station 108 - depth 25m | place: Saudi Arabia: Red Sea | collected 2011-10-15 | depth 25 m | reverse complement strand
GAACGCGAACAGCTTATAGCAATTTTAGAACAACACCAGCAGGAAAGAGAGAATATTAGAATTTCTGAAGCTTCTGCTGAAAGGAGTCCAGATCCAACTTCTGCCGACGGTGGATCAATGGCATTTGAGCTTGAAAAAGACCTGACACTAGATGAAAACACTAAACATTTACTGAACCAAGTCGAGCATGCTCTTGTACTTATTAAAAAGAAAAAATACGGAAATTGTGAAAATTGTGGTGAACCTATTCCAGTAGCAAGACTTGAAGCTCTTCCCTATGCAACCTTACGCAAAGAGTGTGCAGAATTACTTGAATCTTAATAAAAAAATATATCCGTATTTTTTTGCAATTATTTTTGCTTCCTTTGATTTAATAACAAAATATTTTATTCGAGTTAATAACATCCAAGAGCAAGTAATAATTGATAATTTTTTAACAATCGATCTTACATATAACACAGGCATCGCGTTTGGTCTTTTTAGTGAATATACTTTGATTACTTATGTTTTCTCAATATTTGTTTTCACTTGGTTAATTTTTCAATTCAAAGAAGTTGAAAATGGATCAGTTGAGTTTTATTCACTAACTCTTATTCTTTCGGGGGCAATAGGGAACTTAGGCGAGAGAGGTTGGAATCTAATTTTTAATAGTAATGGTAAAGTAACAGATTTTGTAGAACTTCTGTTTATACCAAGTTTTAATTTAGCTGATACTTATATTTCAATTGGAATTGTTTTGCTTTTATATTCGGAGATTAAAAATAAATAATATTGAGGTAATTTTTAAGAATGACCAATTTTTGGTTTTAAACAAACCATACGGAGTATTATCACATCCAACTAGCCATTCAAAAGAAGTTACAATTAGAGACTTTTTAGTTAATGAATTTAATTTACAAATCAAAGATAATAACCAAAGAGAGGGTATTGTTCACAGATTAGACAGAGTAACTTCAGGACTGATGGTTTGTGTTTTAGATGAAAATATTTTTACATATTTTCAATCTCAATTTAAAAATAGATTGCAAAATCAAAAAAAAATAGAAAAAAAAGAGAAGTTAATAAAACCGGAAGAGAAGCTATAACAAAATTTGAAATAGTAAACAGAACTGAAGAGAATGCTCTTTTAGAATTAGACCTAGTTACTGGTCGTAATCATCAAATTAGAGCACATTTAGAGCATTTAAAAACCCCAATTGTAAATGATCGACTTTATGGCGCTAAAAGGGATATGAATGTACCGGAGAATGCAATCTGCTTACAATCGTACTATTTGGGCTTTACTGTAAATAATGAAAATTATGAATTTGAAATTGATATGCCTGATTATTTTAGTTCAATAATGAACATGTAATTTTCAAAAAAAACTTTACAATAAATTTATGACTAAATCATTTGTCCATCTACATGCACATACAGAGTATTCAATGTTAGATGGTGCTGCAAAAATTGTTGATTATCTAAAAAAAGTAAAAGAGTTAAACCAACCAGCTGCTGCAATAACTGATCATGGAAATCTATACGGTGCAATGGAGTTTGTTCAAAAAGCAAATGATTTAGGAATCAAACCAATTATTGGATATGAAGCATATATCACGCCAGGTTCCAGATTTGATAGGCCAGATAGAGAAAATAATAAAAGATATCACTTAACTTTATTAGCCGAAAATAATATTGGATATCAAAATTTAGTTGAATTAGTCAGTAAAGCATATACAGAAGGTTATTATTACAAACCTAGAATTGATTACGAACTTTTAGATCAACATCACAATGGTTTAATCGCATTATCTGGCTGTCTTGGAGGAGAGCTAGCACAACACTTAGCCCCAGACGGTTCAGTAGAGGAAGGGAATACCTCAAATGAAAGAAGTTTTGAAAAAGCATTAGAGATTGCAAAAAAATATCAATCTATATTTGGTAAAGAAAATTATTTTATTGAAATTCATAATCATGGAATCAAGCAACAGCTTGATATTCTTGATGACTTAGTGGAAATTGCTGAACTAATAGATGCACCACTTGTCGCTGCGAATGATTCTCATTATGTAGAGGAAAATGGTGCAGAAGCACATGATGCACTTCTTTGTGTTCAAACAAATAGAACATTAGATGACGAAAGCAGATTTAGGTTCGACGGTTCAGGTTATTATGTAAAGTCTTCTGAAGAAATGAGAAAATTGTTTCCTGAAGATAAGTATCCAGGTGCATGCGATAACACGCTTGCAATAGCCGATAGAGTAAATTATGACTATGAAGGGGGAGAACGTAAATACGGAACTTTAACTTCTGAAATAATTGAAAGAATAGATTATGAATTAGATGTCATAAATTCTATGGGATTTGCCTCATATTTTTTAATAGTCGGTGATTTAATTGATTTTTCAAAAAAAAGAAATATAAGGATAGGAGCAGGAAGAGGTTCAGCTGCAGGATCAATTGTTTCATATTGTTTAGGAATTACTGGAATTGAACCACTTGAATATGGATTAATCTTTGAACGATTTCTTAATAAAGGAAGAAAATCTCTTCCTGATATTGATATGGACTTTGATGAGAGATATAGAAATGATGTAATTCAATATGCTATTGAGAAATATGGTCAAGACAGGGTCGCTCATATAGTTACTTTCGCGACAATTAAAGCCAAACAGGCAATAAGAGATGCAGCAAGAGTTTTACGACTTCCTTTTTCTAGTGGTGATAGAGTAGCAAAATTAATGCCCCCAATGATACTTGGAAATACAGCAACTATTTCAGAGTGCTTAAGTCTTGATGAAGAAAACACTAGTGGTTATAGTAAAGAATTCTATTCTGCGTCAGAAGAACTTAGAAAACAATACAAAAATGATGAGGAAGCTAAACAAATTATTGATATCGCATTAGGTCTAGAAGGCTTAAGAAGACAAGATGGAATTCATGCTGCAGCTATAGTAATTTCTCCCGACACTATAACAAAATTTTTGCCAATTCAACAAAAAGGCTCGAATGCAGAAATTGTTACACAATATGAAATGCACACAGTGGAGCAACTTGGTTTATTGAAGATGGACTTTTTAGGACTGAGAAATTTATCAATAGTTGATAGAACTTTAGAGCTTATTGGTAGTGAAAGCCTTGATATAGATAATTTAAAACTTGATGATGAAAAAACTTTTAAATTATTTGCGGAAGGTAAAATGACTGGAGTATTTCAACTAGAAAGTAGAGTAGCTCAGTCTACTTCAAGAAATTTAAAGCCAAAAAGATTTGAAGATATAGTTGCATTAGTTGCATTAATTAGACCGGGGCCTCTCGGTGCTGGAATGCACAATGAATTTGCGGATAGAGCAAATAACAGAAAAGAGATTGAATATCTACACAACGATCTTGAAAGTATTTTAAATGAAACTTATGGAGTAATTTTATACCAAGAACAAGTTATGCAGATTGCCGAAAAAATTGCAGGATTTAATCTTCAAGAAGCAGACAATTTACGAGTTGCTATGGGTAAAAAAATTCCAAAAGTAATGGAGGAGCAGAGGAAAAAATTTACAGATGGAGCTGTTTCCAATAATTATTCAGAACAGTTTGCGATAGAGCTATTTGATCAAATTGCATATTTTGCTGGGTATGGATTCAACAAAAGCCATTCAGTTCCGTATGCATTATTGGCATATCAAACAGCCTATTTAAAAGCTAATTATCCTGCTGAATACATAGCTGCTTGCTTAACAGCAGTAAAAAGAGATAAAGATCGAACTGCAATCTTTTTATCTGAAGCTAGGGATATGGGAGTAAAAGTTTCAACCCCAGATATTAATTTAAGCTCTTCAGATTTCACAGTTAATGACAATGAGATTCTTTTTGGCTTGTCTGCAGTTAGAAATGTAGGAGATATTACAGCGGACAAAATAGTTTTAGAACGAGAAAGTAATGGAGACTTTGAATCTATCGAAGATTTTTTATCACGTATAGACTCAAGATCTCTCAACAAAAGAGGAGTCGAGGCATTAATTCAAGGGGGAGGCCTTGACAAATTTGGTCTTACAAGAAAAGGAATGTTTGATTCTGCTATTGAATTGATTGAGAATGCAAAAGAAATAAAAGCTAATAAAGAAAATAATCAAGGTTCATTATTTGAAATGGAAGATTCTAATTCAACACACATAAATATAAACAACACTGAGTGGGATAAAAAAGAACTACTTGAAAGAGAAAGGGAAATGCTTGGTTTTTTTGTAAGCGAAGATCCCCTTGAAGGATATGGAGAAGTTTTAAAATCTGAGTCCTCCCATTCAATTATCGAATTGCAGAGTCTAGAAGATGAAGAAGAAATAAACGTAACAATTTCAGGATTAATTTCAAATGTTCAAAAACGAGTTTCTAGAAGAGGCAATCCATGGATACAATTTGACATACAAGATCTAACTGGATCTTCAGGAGTACTCTTATTTAACAAGTTAGTAGATAAATATAATGCTTCAATAGATGGAGAAATCTATCTCAAAGTTTCTGGAACTTATGTTGGGGGATCTGAAAATACTATTAGAGCGAGAGATATTGATGTCATAGAACCATCAAAAATGATTGAAAATTTAGATACTTCACCACTTAGAATATCAGTTGATGAAGAAAAGTTAGACAAAAAAAACTTAGTGCTTTTAAAAGAATTGTTAGAAAAATTTCCAGGATTATCTTCAGTTGAGCTGGAAGTGTACTCAAAATCTGGTTCTAAATTATTGGAATTAAAAGAAATAAAAGTTAAGAAAACCAATCAACTCAAGAATGAAATTAGTACATTACTTGCAAAATAACTAGAATTTAATTATGTCGTTGAATGTAGAAGAATTTATAAATAGATATAAAGAACGTGCTGAAGCTGTAAAGAATCGTTCTATTCCGCCTGTAGGGGGAGATGATAGAATGGCATTTATTAAACAAGCAGAAACAGACTACCAAGACTTTATGATGATTGCTGATTCAGAAGTTGAAATTACTGAAGAATATTTAATTTTTAAATTTAAATTAGATAATTAGTTTAAATTTTCACCCATTGGAAAAATTTTGTTAATCACATCAGCACATGCTATTGCGATTTCCATGTGTTCTTTTTGGGTTCCATTAGCTGATCTGAGTTCAATGTAATGTATCCAGCTTCTTAATGTTCCATTCATATAAAGACGACTTACAGTATTACCTTCTGGCAAAACAGATCTCGCCTGTTCTTTAGCAATACCGTTTTCAATTGCCCAGTTATAGGCTTCAGTTGCATCGTTGATTATCTTTTCTTGTTTATTTTTCCAATTTTCTGATATTTCATCATTTTCAGTTTCGATAGAATTCTGTCTGTTTTTTGGATCTTGCATTCTTGCTTCTCTTACTATGAATTCCAAATCTTTTACAGGGTTAGCATATCGTTGGCTGAATTCCTGAAAACTAAAAGATCTATGTCTTAACATTTGTCTTGCTATATCTCGTGTTGTCTCGATTTCTAAACATGCACTAACCATTTCTAAAGGTGACCAATGGGCATTATTTATAAGATATTTTATTAATTTTTCACTAGTCTCAGTATTCAATTGGTTTGATGGATTAGAAACCCTTGCACAAAAAGCAACCAATTCCTGAGCATCATCTATACCACTATCTGCAATTTCTTCAGTTGGTTTGGAATAACTTATTAATTTAACTTTCATTTATGTAACTATATTAAAATATTTAAAATATGTTTTTATTAAGAATAATAGTTTTTTTAATCTTGATTTCCCTAATCATGATTCTTGCGTACCCCTTATTAATTGTTTTTGATATTTCAACTGGTGGAAATGGTTTCGGTGTATGCGAAGATCTTTTGACTTGTACAATTCCAATTACTGCAGGCCCAAGACTACTTGTAACTCTTATTAGCGCTTTTTTCTTTCTAGTTTTTTTATTAAGAATTATTATGAAATCTATAAATTACTTAAATAAAGAAGATTCTATTCTTTAATTACTAGAAATATTGATAATAAAACTAGTAATACTCCAATCCAGCTAACCAATCCTAAGATTTCACCCGCAATCAATATTCCAATAAAAAGTGCAAAAATTGCTTCCAAACTCAAAATTAATGCTGATGTAGATGCTTTGATAATTTTTTGCCCATAAAGTTGGAGATAGAATGCACCAACATTTACAACTATTCCTAGAAAAAATATTGGTAGTATGTACTCCATTAAATTTGAAAACTCATTTATATTCAACAAAGGAAGGCAAAGAATAGCACCTGTTATTGACTGAACTGCCATGAGCTGAGAGATGCTAAGGTTGCTTACATATCTTTCAACAAAAACTATGTGCATTGCATATGCAATTGCACAAATAAATGTAAAAATATTTCCAAAGATTTGGGAGAAATCAGTTATTGAAATTAAAACAATACCTACAAATCCCAAAACGGAATACATATAGTTATTACGGCTTAATGAAGTTTTGTTAATTGCTCTAGAGAAAAAAGGAGTCAAAACAACATAAAAACCAGTTACCACTCCTGAATTAATTGTTGAGGTTGAAACTAGACCTTGAGTTTGGGAAATGTAACCAAGCCAAAGGAAAAAACCCATCAGTACACCTGGTTTCAAAGTTTCCTTTTTTGGTAATCCACCGATTATTAAGAAAAAGATTGCAGCAATTAAATATCTCATGAAAACAACAAATGTTGGACTAAAGGTATCTAATAAGTTTTTAACAATTAAAAACGTTGAACCAAAGAACATTGCTGAAAAAAACAGCGCAAACAATGACTTATTTTTATCACTTAACAACATATGGTTGAACAATAATATATTGTTTAAAATAGTGATGTGTTAACAAATAAAGAAAAAAAAGCTAATGATATTTTAAAAATACTTGAAAAATTATATCCTAAAACTCCAATTCCTTTATCTCACAAAGACCCTTATACACTATTGGTAGCCGTCGTACTATCAGCTCAATGTACTGATGAAAGAGTTAATAAAATTACTCCACTTTTGTTCAAAGAAGCAAACACTCCCAAAAAAATGGTAAAGCTTGGTGTAAGAAATATAGAAAAAATAATAAGACCTTGTGGTCTATCACCACAAAAATCTAAATCAATTCACACTTTATCAAAAATGCTTGATAAAGATCATGGTTCTAAAGTTCCAGAAAATTTTAAAGATCTTGAGAATTTACCTGGTGTTGGACATAAAACAGCCTCAGTAGTTATGAGTCAAGCATTTGGGTATCCTGCTTTTCCAGTTGATACCCATATTCATCGTTTAGCTTGGAGGTGGGGACTTTCAACAGGAAAAAATGTAGAACAAACTGAAAAAGATTTAAAACGCTTATTTCCTATGGATAAATGGAATAAATTGCATTTACAAATAATATTTTATGGAAGAGAGTTTTGTCCAGCTAGAGGTCACGATTTAGAAAAATGTATAATTTGCTTTAAACATAGAAGAAAAAATAATTTCAAATAATCATAAGTAACGTAAATATTCATAAAAAAAATCAAAGTATATATTTATATAATGGATCTTAATTTTGGAATTGCATTCTTTTTTGGTGTTATATCATTTTTCTCACCTTGCGTCTTACCACTAGTGCCTGGTTATCTAGCTATATTTTCTTTAAATAAAAACGATCAAATTTCACGAATAATTGGATCATTACAGTTTGTACTGGGTTTCTCTTTTGTCTTTGTTAGTTTGGGTGCTTTGGCAACTACTCTAGGCTCTTTTTTTAGTAGAAACGCCACAATTTTGTCACAAGTTAGTGGATTCATAATTATATTTTTTGGATTAATACTTTTAATTCCTAAATTAAATACTCGATATTTTTATGGTTCTAATTTATTAAATATTGATAAATTCAATAAATCCAAAAACTTACTTATGGGATTTACTTTTGGATTTGGCTTTACTCCTTGTATTGGTCCAGTCCTTGGAGCACTATTAACACTTTCTTCAAAGGCAGAAACTATAAATAGTGGAATATTTTATTTAATTATGTTTTCCTTAGGTATGGGAATACCATTTCTTTCAATAGCGATTCTTTCAAATCGAATCAATCTTAAAAATAGGTTATTTGTTAATTTTCAAAAATTCTCCAGTAAATTTTCAGGACTTGTTTTAATTGGGATAGGTTTTCTTATTTATTCAGACAAAATGTATATTTTGGCTTCTTTCTTTCAAGAGATATTGTATTTATTAAATCTTGATTGGCTGAGTACAATCTAGAATATGTCATTAAATATAAGCAGTGAAGTATCTTTAAAGTTTTCTGGGAAAGATGCCTTTAGTTTTGTTGATTCACTTATTTCAAATTCAATCTCAGAATCTGAAACAAAGTTTTCATATCTTTTGGGACCAGATGGAAAAGTCATGTTTTGGTTTATTTGTTCACTAAACAATCAAGAATTTCAAATGTATCAATCCTCAGAAGTTCTTGAAAAAATGATGGAAGTATTTAATAAATATAAAATTAGAATTGATTGTGATATTGAAATATCTAAAGATGTTAGTAACTTCAAAGTGCAAATAGATGGTGATAAATTAATTGTGATTCCTTCAGATAAATTAGAGGAAAATAATTCTTGGGATATGTTGGGATTGTCGCTTGAACTACCATTAAAAAATATTATTGATAACGGCATACTTCCAAATGAAGTTAATTGGCTAGAGAATTTTGTTGATTATTTTAAAGGGTGTTTTATGGGGCAGGAACAAACTTCGAGGGTTAAATATAGAGGTAGGCCCAGGAGAATTCTTAAAACTTTACCAAATTCAACTCAGGAAATAGTAAAAATATAGAATTATATGGTTACAAATAAATCTAGGTGTAGTTATTGTGGTCGCGTTTTACACAAACAAGTTTCTGAAAAATATTTTGTTTGCTCACTTAAATGTAAATCTTTAATAAAAAATACAGAATATATTATTTCAGTAGATTCTATAGTCTTTGATCTTAATAATTATAAGTGGAATAAAGTTGAAGATTTATCACAAAAAGCTCAAATCAATAAATTTGATTTTATATCTTCAGTAAGAAGACTTATTTATTTTCAAGAGAAGCTGAGAGCTAAAGATTTTAAAGAAATAAATCAAAAATCTTTAATATCTAAAGTGAAAAAATAGCTCCTCTATCAAATTTTTTTAAAGATACTTGAACTATTGGTCCAATACTTATAACCATAAACACAGTTCCTAAGCCAAAAGATCCTCCAAGGGCAACCCCAGTTATAAATGCAGTAAAGTCAATTGCAATCCTTGTTGCTCTTATGCTTGGACCAAGTCTTGAAACTCCTACCATAATCCCATCTCTTGGTCCTGGTCCAAGTCCTGAACCAACATATATACCAATACCTATACCAAAACAAATAGTTCCAAATACAAGGTAGGCAATTTTTATAATTAAGTCATCTGGACTCTGAATGTAATGCATAGTTAAGTCAGTAACATTTCCTATGGTTAAAATATTTAAAATTGTGCCAATGAATGGTTTTTGTTTTAAAGGTATCCATCCTAACAAAACAATAAATCCAGTAATAACTGACGCTTGACCAATTTTTACATTTATTAATTTACTAAAACCATCATGAAAAACATCCCATGGATTTAAACCTAGGTTAGCTTCAATTGTGAATCCCAAACCCATTCCACAAAGAAACAAACCTATCATTAGTTGTGGAAGTCTATTTATAACTCTTTTATTCATTATTTATAAAAAGGTTTTCAAGTTGAGATATATTTTCAGGACATAGCTCGTAAGTAGATTGGAATCTTAATATAGGCACAATGCGGTCATCCTTATTAATTAATAAACCGTAATTATTTATTTGTGATGTGATTATTTCAATAGAAGCATTTTCATTAGTCCACTTTTCTGCATTAAGACAGATTTCTTTACCCAGATTGACTAAATCAGAATCGTTTAGTTCATTTAACGTATCTTCGCTATCGGCAATTCTGACTTGATTGATAAATTCATCACCAAATGTTTCAGAATTAAAAGTACTATAACTTATAAAACTAATTACAGAAATAATAAAAATAACTATAAAAGTGATTAAAGTTTTATCGTTCATATTATATTATTAGCCTTTTTCAGATTTACTTTATTAAATAAGTACCCGGAGGGGGAGTCGAACCCCCACATCCGAAGATACTGGATTTTGAATCCAGCGCGTCTGCCAATTCCGCCATCCGGGCTTTATAAAGATTATATTCATATCAAGATGAATGAGAGAAAATTTTTATAAGTTTACAATAATATTGTGGTAATTCTCATAGATGGTCATAGCATTGCTTTTAGAGCATTTTATGCACTTCCCGATTCTCTGGTTACAAAAGAAGGATTTCCTACGAATGTAATTCATGGCTTCCTGATGATGATTTCTAAAATTATAAAAGATTTTGATACTGATAAGTTAATAATTACATGGGATGTCTCAAAAAAAACCTTTAGAACAGATTTATATAAAGATTACAAAGGAAATAGAAAATCTGCTCCTGATGAATTCAAAATACAAGTTAAGGTTTTACAAAAATTAATAGAAAAATTCAATATTCCACAAGTATCTGTAGAAGGCTATGAAGCAGATGATGTACTTGGAACACTTTCAAAAAGTTTCAATGATAACAATGAAGAAGTTTTGATAGTAACTGGGGATAGAGATTCTTTTCAGCTAATAAGTGATAAAACAAATGTACTTTATACAAAAAGAGGAATTTCAGAAGTTGAGAGATTTGGTAAAGCAGAGTTTGAAGAAAAATATAAAATTTCAACTTCTCAATACATTGAATATTTAGGGTTAAAAGGTGATTCATCAGATAACATCCCAGGACTGCCAGGAGTAGGTGAAAAAACAGCAATTAACTTGCTTTCTGATTATGAAAATATAGAAAATATATATAAGAATCTTGATGACTTAACACCAAAATTAAGAAATACTTTCCAAGATAATAAAGATTTGCTAATGCTTAGTAAGGATCTTGCAACAATAAAAAGAGATTTAGACATTAATTTACCGGAAACAAAAATAAAAGATTCTATTTTTTTTAATGAGGAAGTACTCGATAATGCAAAAGATGAAATTATGAAATACGAGCTGACAAGATTTTTAGGTGAAAGAAAAGATACTACTCAAATTAATAATTCTGAAGAACTAGAAATTGAACTTATTAAAGAAAAAATTTCTGATGAAAGTATAATTTTGAATTTTGAAAATAAAAATTACTTTGTGACAAATAATTCATTCGGTGAATTTGAATCATTAGATCAATTTAATAATGTCATTTCAATGTCATCACAAACATTTGCTTTAAATTCAGAATTTGAGCTTGATATTGAAAAATTCTTAGCTTTTGATTGTTGTTTGTTTTTAATTGATCCAAGCATTAAACCAGACAATCTATTAAATATTGTTTCTTACATTGATAAATATTCTGAAATAAATAAAAAATCTAATCTGAGTGAATATATATTATTTTTTCAAAATAATTTTGATAATATAAAAAAAGAATTCAGTGACTTTAAAAAAGATAGAAAACTTTTCCAAATATACAACGATATAGATTTTCCAATGCTAGATATATTGTCTTCAATGGAAAAAGACGGTATATCTGTTTCATTACCTAAAATGAAAAAACTATCAAAACAATTATCTAAAGAATTAGAATCTTTAAGCAATAAATGTTATGAGATTACAAATCAAGAATTTAACTTAAATTCTCCAAAACAACTTTCTGAAATATTTTATAATGAAATGAATTTTCCAGTTCTTAAAAAAACACCCAAAGGAGCGCCGTCTACAGATGCTTCAGTTTTAGAGGAATTATCAAAAGAACATGACTTACCAAAATATATTTTAAAATATAGAGAATTAGAAAAAATAAGATCAACATATGTTGATGGTTTAATTCCGGAAGTAACTAAACATAATAAAATCCACACTCACTTCAATTTATTTGGAACAGCAACAGGAAGATTGTCATCAGAAAAACCAAACTTACAAAATATTCCTAACAAGACAGAATTGGGTCAAAAAATAAGAGATTTCTTTATAAGTAAACCTAATTTTTCATTCATTATTGCTGATTATTCTCAAATAGAGTTGAGGGTTCTTGCTCATTTGAGTCAAGATTCTACAATGATTGAAATATTGAAAAATAAAAAATCAGATATACATTCTGAAACTGCTTCTCGAATATTTAATGTAGCAATAGGAGATGTTACTTCAGACATGAGAAGAAAAGCAAAAGAAGTAAATTTTGGCTTAATTTACGGAATGGAAGCTTTTGGACTTTCGAAAAGTTTAGATATAGAACAAAAAGAAGCTTCACAATTAATCGAATCTTATTTTTCTCAATTTCCTGAGATTAAAGGGTTTTTAGATAATATAGTCTTAAAAGCAACAAAAGACTCATTTACAGAAACTCTAATTGGTAGAAAAAGATATATTCGTGAACTAAATTCATCAAATTTTCAAGTTAAAGCTGCAGGAAAAAGAATTGCTATGAATGCACCAATTCAGGGTACTGCTGCAGATATCATGAAAATTGCGATGATCAAAGTTTTGCATAAAATAAAAGAATTAGACCAAACACAATTACTTTTACAAATACATGACGAAATCATTATTGAAACCAATAATTCATTAAGTTCCAAAGTAGAAAAAACTATTATTTCTGAGATGGAAAAAGCTATGAAATTAGACGTTCCTTTATTTGTAAATACTAAAGTTTCTGGATCACTTGCAAATTTTAATAATTAGTTTGTAAAAAACTCAGATATGTTATTCTTATTGACGCAACACTATGATTGGAAAAAACTTAAATAATGGTAAATAATAGCGATGAGGCGTCAGTGCCCTCCAACGTAGTCTCTCTTCCAGACGATATAAAACCTGAGGATTTTCCAGAGCTTCTAGAGCAAACTTTAGTATCTTTCAACGATGGTGATGTTATTGAAGGGACAATTGTAAGAGTTGACAGAAATGAAGTTATGGTTGATGTTGGTTATAAGTCAGAAGGCGTTATTCCATCAAGAGAACTTTCTGTTAGAAAAGGTGTCAATCCCAAAGAAATAGTAAATGAAGGCGACAAAATCCAAGCTTTAGTTTTAGACAAAGAAGATGATGAAGGAAGACTCATTCTTTCCGTCAAAAGAGCAGTCTATGAAAAAGCGTGGGGTGACATTCAAGAAATATCAGATAATAAGAAATCTATAAAAGGTACAGTAATTGAATCAGTCAAAGGCGGTCTCATCGTAGATATTGGTGTAAGAGGTTTTTTGCCAGCTTCATTGATTGACGTTAGAAGAGTTAAAGAGCTTTCTTCATATATCGGTGAAGAAATAGAAGCAAAAATTTTAGAACTTGACAGACAAAGAAACAATATTGTTTTATCCAGAAAAGCTCACCTAGAAGAAGAAATGTCAGAAGAAAGACAAGGGTTTTTAGATGATCTTCAGGTTGGTGACATTAAAGAAGGTAAAATTTCATCAATCGTAAGCTTCGGCGCTTTTGTTGATATTGGTGGTATGGACGGTTTAGTTCACGTTTCAGAATTGTCTTGGAGGCATGTCGAAAACCCAAATGAGATTGTTAAAGTTGGAGACTCTGTCACAATAAAAGTTTTAGAGATTGATAATGATAAAGAAAGAATATCTTTATCAATAAAGCAAGTTAAAGAAGATCCTTGGCTAGATTTTGAATTACATTACAAAGAAGGTGATGTAGTAGAAGGTGAAGTTACTAAAGTAGTACCTTTTGGCGCATTTGTAACTATTGGAAAAGGTGTTGAAGGATTAGTTCACGTATCTGAAATTTCAAGTGAAAAAGTTGACTCCCCAGAACTTGCTCTAGCACTTGGTCAAAAAGTTCAAATAAAAATTACCGAATTAGATATTGAAAAGAGGAGAGTAAATTTATCAATTAAGCAGGCAGATCCAAACTGGATAGAAGAAGAATCAGATAAAAATACTCCAAAAACACATTCAAGCGCAACCGAAGAACCAGCACCTAAGAGACAAACAGTTGAAGGCGTTGATGAATCTTTAGAAAATATCCTTCAAGAACTTAAAGAAAGAGGAATAGGAAACTCTTAATTTTATTTTTTTTTATGCTTAATCTTTAAGTATGGCAAAAAAAGTAATAATCGTTACTGGTCCAATTGGCAGTGGAAAAAGTACCGCTATAAAACACATAAGTAACAAAGGTTATCCTACCTTAGACCTTGATAAAATTTCGAATGAAATAATCAACTCAAAAGAGTCAATAAAATTTTTAGATAATAATTTTCCTGGTGTTATTAAAAACAAAAAATTAGACAAGGCGTCCCTTGCAGATATTGTTTTTAGTGACAATGAAAAATTAAAAATATTAGAAGATTACCTTCATCCAAAAATTCTAATTGAATTCCAACAACAAGCTTCAAAAGTTGATGGGACATTATTTGTTGAAGTATCAGCTCCAAAAAATATACACAAAGATTTTGAATGTTTGGTAATTAGCACTCCTGAATCAGTAAGAATAGAAAGATTACTAGAAAGAGGAATGAAATTAAACGATATTAAGAATAGAATTCACACACAAAAAAATGAAGATTGGTGGAATAGTTTAGGTCATGTTATTTCAAACAATTCACATTCCTCTTTAGAACAAGAAATCGACAAATTTATAAATGAAAAAATTTGAAGTAATTTCTGAATTTTCTCCTAAAGGTGATCAGCCTAATGCAATAAAAAAACTTAAAAATGGAATTTCTAGTGGAAAAACTTTTCAGACCTTAAAAGGTATTACAGGTTCAGGTAAGTCAGCAACAATTGCTTGGTTGATTGAACAGACCCAACTTCCATCACTAGTGCTAGCACCTAACAAAGCACTTGCTGCTCAATTAGCAAATGAGTTTAAACAATTTTTTCCGAAAAATAGAGTTGAGTATTTTGTTTCTTACTATGACTATTACCAACCTGAAGCCTATGTGCCACGCTCAGATACTTTTATTGAGAAAGACGCAACTATTAATGAAGAGATCGATAGATTAAGACATTCAGCAACTAGTGCGCTTTTGTTACGTGATGATGTAATTGTTGTCTCATCTGTTTCATGTATTTATGGACTTGGTTCCCCGATTGAATATAAAAATAAGCTAATACCAATAATAAAGGGTGAGGATTTTGATATTGAAGAATTATTAATCAAATTAGTTAAACAACAATATATTAGAAATGATCTAGTAGTCGACAGAGGAAATTTCAGGCTAAAAGGTGATACGTTAGATATATTTCCAGTTTACGAAGAGACTATATTTAGAATCGAATTTTTTGGTGATGAAATTGAAAACATATCAAGAATTGACCCAATAACTGGTGAAATAATTGAAAAACTCACCGAACTAGCAATTTTACCCGCATCTCATTATGTAATTTCTGATGAGTCTAGAAAAAATGCATTGAAAGAAATTGAGAATGATATGGTGACTCAAGTTGCAAAGTTTAAATCTGAAAATAAACTATTGGAGGCTCAAAGGATAGAGCAAAGAACAAAATACGATCTTGAAATGCTCACTGAACTCGGAGTTTGTTCTGGAATTGAAAATTATTCAAGATATTTCGATGGAAGAAATCCAGGTGAACCACCTTTTACTTTACTTGATTTTTTCCCTAATGATTTTTTAATGGTTGTTGATGAAAGCCATATAGCAATACCACAAATTCGTGGGCAGTACGAAGGTGATAAATCAAGAAAATCTACTTTAGTTGATTACGGTTTTAGGTTGCCTTCTGCTCTTGACAATAGACCACTTAAATTTGATGAATGGAAAGATAGAGTAAATAAAGCAGTACTGGTTTCTGCGACACCAGGAAAATGGGAAAATGAAAATTCTGAAAATTTCATTGAGCAAGTAATAAGACCAACTGGCTTATTAGATCCTAAAGTAAAAATTAAATCTACAAACAATCAGATACAAGACCTTTTAGAAGAGATAAATTCTGTAATTGAAAATGGCAACAGAGTTCTTGTTACAACATTGACAAAAAAAATGAGTGAAGCCTTAAGTGATTATTTAATTAATGCTGGCGTTAAAACAAGATATCTTCATTCTGATATAGACAC
>LULV01000144.1_pt1 | contig 16181 bp, 19 predicted proteins | sample 728081 | NCBI WGS metagenome assembly LULV01 (sample SAMN03860280, study PRJNA289734) | marine metagenome | biome: seawater column; feature: ocean; material: water; isolation source: Red Sea water column Station 108 - depth 25m | place: Saudi Arabia: Red Sea | collected 2011-10-15 | depth 25 m | reverse complement strand
TTTACTGACAGGATCTATGCCATGAATCTTATCTATATAAATATGAGGGTCTGAAAGGTGAATAATTTTCATTATTAAATATAAATTTATAATTAGATCACAGTTTTAAAATAAATATATTTATTAAATTCCTCTTTTAAGTCGATGCTAACTCTTGCATGTACTTTACCTTGTTTTCCTTGAAACGATTGTTTTTCTGTAACTGGAAACACCCCTTCATGCCAAATATTTGGATGAATATACAAACCTTTTGATCCGTCACAATAAAATGCTTTAAAATGTTCTGGTTCAATGTCGTCTGTCGGTAAGGCTAAAGGGCAAATAAATGGTTTATTTTCTTCAGGAAAGAAAAGCTGACCTCCATCAGGATAATAATTTGCATGCCATAAAAAAATTTTTGTTGGATCTGAATATTTATCTTTTTGTAATTCTTGATCAGGATTATTGGCATAACCCAGTATAGCATTATTTTGTCCATAAAGCACATCACCTTGCCACCAGGTATCAAAAGAACCTTCGGTAGTTCCACCTTCATTACCAGTTCCCTCTTCTATGTCGCGCCATCCTTGTTTTGGCCAAGTAACAATTTCAATATCACTATTTTCAAAACTATCGATTAAATACCCATATCCTTTAAGATTTTCATTTGTTGCTTTAACTAAAGGTATTTCAATTTCTTTTGTCATTATTTTGTTAGTTTAATGTTAATCCCAATTCAGTAACGACTTCTTTGACAGCTTTTATTGTATCCATCATGTCTTGTTCATCTAAATTACCAATACACCCAATTCTAAAAGTTTCTGCCACTGTTAGTTTTCCTGGATAAATTAAAAAATCTTTTTCACTAAGAGCATTATAAAATTTCTCAAAGTTAAATTTAGGATCATTAGGTTGTTTAAACGTAATAATAATTGGTGCTTGTAAATTATCAGGAAGTAGTTGCTCAAATCCCAACTCTTTCATTCCATTACAAATAATTTCACAATTTTTTTTATATCTTTTACCTCTTCCCTCTACCCCACCTTGTTGTTTATGTTCCTCAATCGCTTGATTGAATGCAGCCAATACGTGTGTAGGAGGTGTAAATCGCCATTGTTTATTTTTTTCCATTGCTTGCCATTGATCATATAAGTCTAGACTTAGTGAGTGACTATTGCCTTTTGCATTTTGAATAACTTCATTTTTAACAAGAATGAAACCAACACCTGGCACACCTTCTAAGCATTTGTTTGATGAAGCGGCTACAGCATCAAAAGTAATTGTTTTAGAACTTAAGGGTAATGCACCAAAGGCACTCATTGCATCGATGAATAACGATAAATTTTTCCCTTCAACCAATTTTGCAATGTCTTCAATAGGATTTAAAATACCCGATGTTGTTTCACAATATACAGCAAAGACGTGTGTTAAGTTGTTGCTATCAATTAACTCTTCAATTTTATTGATGTCATGTACTTCATGTTCAGCAACTTCATATTCAATAAAATCTCTCCCTAAATATGTGCACATTTTTTTCATTCTTTGTCCGTAAGCACCATTGATCAGAATCAGAATTTTAGAATCTTTTTGAGTAAGAGAGCTCACCATCGACTCTACAGCAAAAGTTCCACTTCCCTGCATTGGAACACATTGATATTTATCTTCACCATCTATTAATTTAACAAGAGAATCTCTAATTGATGCATTGAGATCAATAAATTTTGTATCTCTTGAACCCCAATCATGAAGCATAGCCTCTTTTGTTGACATCGATGTCGTGAGAGGCCCAGGGGTTAATAATTTTTTATCCATTAAATATTTACTTAATAAATATTATTATAAATTTGATCAATCTTATTAAAGTTGGAATTGAATTTATTTTCTAATAAGTTAATTATAAATGAGAATGGAAGAAAATATTGTAGATTATCTCTTAGATCTTTTGAAAACAAAAGGTGCTGATATTCAATATGGTAATGAGGATGTGACCCAGCTTGAGCACGCACTCCAATGTGCTGAACTTGCTGAAAAACATAAATTACCAGGACCAACAATTGCTGCAGCATTACTGCATGATGTTGGCCACCTTATCTATGAGGACGGCGATCCCATTCATGAAGGGAAAGATGGTCATCATGAAAATTTAGGTGCTGATTTTTTAAAAAAATATTTTGGTGAGGATGTTATTCTGCCAATTAGAGCACATGTTGACTCAAAAAGATATTTATCAAGTGTTGAAGAAGGTTATTATGATAGTCTATCAGAAGCATCGAAACTTTCGTTAAAAGTTCAAGGTGGTCCTTTCACAAAAGAAGAAGCAGATGCGTTTATAAGCAAACCTTTTATGGATGAAGCAGTAGAGCTTAGAAGATTTGATGATTTAGCAAAAGTTCTAGATAAAAAAACTCCCGATGTTGAACATTTCCGTCCCTATTTAGAAGAAGCAAGACAGTCTTTTTTAGCTAAACAAGCGTAAATGCAATTTAGCAATTATGATTTTATTGACTCTAAGTCATTTGCAGGCAAAATTATATTAACTTCTTTCCCAGGTCTTAACTCTAATGGTTTATTTGAAGAAACAATTTTAGCAAACGAATTAGAAATATTTAAAAATAATAATTGTAGTTCTATTACTTCTTTTGTTGAAGATAGCGAATTTGAAAAATTGTGTGATAAAACTTTGTTTGTCAAAAATATTTATGAACATAAATTACATTGGTACCATTTACCCATTTATGACATGGGAGCACCAGATAAAGATTTTAAATATAAATGGGAAACAACAAAAGTTTTATTAAAGAACGAATTGATAGATGGTAAAAATATAGTTTTACATTGCCGTGGAGGAAAAGGAAGAGCTGGCACTATAGCTGCGATTTTACTTGTTGAATTTAATTATGAAAAACAAGAAGCTATTGATCTAGTACGATCAAGAAGAAAAGGAGCTATTGAGTCAAAAATCCAAGAAGATTTTATTTTTTCTTATCGAGCAGTTAATTAAAAAGAGACCGTTAAATTAAAAATATTTTCTAGAATAAATAAAACAATTAAAGAAATTAAAGCTGCAATTATAGGTAGCGTCATCCAACCCAAAGAAATTCTACCCGCAATTGACCATTGAACTTCTTTTCCTCCTTTTAAAAGACCAATTCCAATTACGCCGCCGACAACAGCTTGGGAACTTGATACTGGTACCAAAGGTATAGAGGGAAGATTTATAGATTGTAAAAAAGCACTTATACCCTGGGATGCAAATAAAAATAAAACAATAGAATGCGATATAACAACAATAAATGCTGCCACTGGTGTCATTTTTAAGAGATCATTACCCACGGTAAACATAACTCTTTTCGAGTAAGTAAAAACACCAACAGCTATTGCTAAACCACCCAGCAGAAATAGTTGTTCTTTTGAGGAAAAGACAAATAAATTTCCAATAGTAACATCAGTAAACGGTGATATAGGTACGAAGACACCCATTACATTAGCAATATTGTTTGCACCTAAACTATAAGCACCAAAAGCACCTGCTAAAAGTAAAGCTGTTCTTGTATACGCATCAAGTCTGAGAATATGTAACTTTCTATTGAGTATAACTCTTTTTGTAAAAGTAAATAAACCCATTGCAATAACTCCTGCAATGATAGGACAGAGTATCCATGTTCCTAAAATAGTAATTAAAACTTGAAGATTAGTTGAAGATCCCGTGTATAAATTCCAACCAACAATTGCTCCAACAATCGCTTGCGTTGTTGAAACAGGCAAGCCAACTTTGGTCATTAAATATACAGATATTCCCGCAGCCACACATGCTGCAAAAGCACCAGGCAATGCATTAATAGCACCTAACTTACCTAAAGTTTCTGTTGTGCCTGCTCCGCTAATAATTGCACCTAGAATAACAAAGACACTACAAATTATTGCTGCACTTGTGAAACTAACCATTCGTGTTCCAACTGCAGTTCCAAAAACATTTGCTGCATCATTGGCGCCAAGTGACCAACCTAAAAAAAGACCACCAAATAAAAAAATTAGAATTGTAATTTCCATTGAAAATTAAACGGAACGTTTAATAGCGTAAATTTGAACCTCGTCAGCTATGTCTTCTGCTTGATCACAAATACGATCAATTTTCTCTACAAAATATCGAAGATGCATTTTTTGATCTAGAGGTAATTCAGAATCAAAAATTCTTCTTGCAAGAGAACTAAATTTTATATCAGATTCTTTTTCATAAAATGTAACTTTATGTGCATTATCTCTAACAGATTTAATATCTCTAAAAAATGATCTTACGGTTAAACATAATGATTCAACACAATTTACAACAGTCTCTGTTAACTCAATTAAATCTTGGTGAAACTCTTTTGGAAAATTAGGTTTTTGAATAGAGAAGTGATAACAATTCCCTTGGTACATTCCAATTAATTCGTCGATGTGTTCTAGAAGTCGTAACACATCACTTCTTGCATCTGGGATTAGTGTTTCTTCATAAAGAGTATGCTCAACATCTTTCGTAATTTTGTCGGCCTTACTTTCCATTTCTTTAACTTTTTCAACCATTTCTTCAAATTTACCGTTGGCAGAATGATTGAGATAAGTTGGAACTATCGATTTAAACACCAAACCTACTTCAGAGACAATATCGACAAACTCATCAATTTCTCTCTCAAGTTTCTTGGTATCACCAAATAAAGATGCACTTTTTAGTCCAAACATGGCGTGCTTATAGAACTTTTCAAAAAAAAATAAAGAAATGTTAAAAATTCGTTACAATTTGATTAATATCTTTATCTTTAGGTTACATATATTAATGAAATTTTCACAAAATAGGAGTTTTATGACAGATATATCAATTAATAGAATTAAGTGGTTTAGTACCTTTTTAATCTTGTCAGGAATATTATTAACTAACTTAAATGCATATCCATATAATATTATTATACATGGAACAGGTGCAGTTGGTTGGTCAGTGGTTGGTTATATGACAAGAGATAAAGCGTTATTAACAAACTTTGGATTACAACTACCTCTTTTTCTTTTTGGGTACGTCTATTTATTTGTTTAGAAAAGTTATTAATTTTTAGAATCAATTTGTGAATCTAAAAATTCATTAGCACAATCTTCCCACGTAAATTTCATAGCAAATTCACGACAATCATTTCTATTCACTTTAAGAGCTTTTTCTACTGAATTACCTAGTTTGTCATCAAGTGTATTTATTTTAGAATCTTTTAGAATATCTTTTGGTCCAGTAACAGGAAATGCAGCAATTGGTGTTCCGCAAGCAAGAGCCTCAAGTATTACATTCCCTAAAGTATCTGTTTTAGATGGGAAAACAAATACATCAGCATTCGCATAATATTCTGCAAGTTCATTACCTCGTTTCAACCCAACAAAATTTACGTCAGGATACTTATTTATATATTTTTGTAATTCAGGACCATCACCTACAACTGTTTTATTATAATTTCCTTTTAGTTTTAAAAATTCTTCAATATTTTTTTCAATAGCAACTCTTCCAACATAGGTCAGTTGAATGTCATTATCATTTCTATTTCTTTTATTTGGGTTGAATAATTCAGTATCAACTCCTCTATTCCATACTTTTAAATTTTTGAAATTATACCGCTCTAATTCTTTGACCATGGAAAGCGAAGGAACAAGTACATTCAAAGAATTATCATGAAGTTTTCTTAATATTGAATATGTTAAACTTTTAGGAATATAAGCTCTCTGTTTAATATAATCAGGAAAACGGGTGTGAAAAGAAGAAGTGTATCGTAATTTATTTTTAAGACAGTACTTACGACCAGCAAAACCTACTGGACCTTCAGTCATTATATGAACAATATCTGGATTAAATTCTTTAAAAAATTTTTCTGTAACTTTTTTAGTATTGAAAGAAATTTTAATTTCTTTGTACCAAGGATAACTAAAATTATTAAACATCTCAGGATGTAATATTTTAATTTCAAAACCTTTTTTTTCTAGGAGAGGTATAACGCTTTGAAATGTCGTAACTACGCCATTTACCTGAGGAACCCACGCATCACTAATTAATGCGATTTTTTTAGGCTGCATCCTCTTTTATTTTTCGTCTTTCTTCTAAAGAAATTAATTTTAATTTTTCTCTTTCTTCGGGCCAATTAAGAATTGATAAATTTCCAATTTCATCTTCAACAAGTGCTGTACAACTTTCAATCCAGTCACCATCATTACAATAGAGAACACCATTTAATTCTTTTATTTCTGGTCTATGTATATGCCCGCACACAACAACATCGGCATTTTCTCTTCTAGCTCTATCAGATACCGCAAACTCAAAATTACTAATAAAGTTCGTTGCATGCTTTGTTTTCTTTTTTAAATATTGAGACAGTGACCAGTAAGATAAACCCATCTTTCTTCGAATAAAATTAAATATATTATTTAACTTTAGTAAATATTCATAAAGTGCTGATCCCACTTTGGCTAACCATCTTGCATTAATGATCACAGCATCAAACTCATCTCCGTGTGTAATCAGTACTTTCCTTCCATCAGCTAATTGATGAGTATCTTCGTTTTTGATTGAAATTTCTCCAAAGGAAAAATTTGTAAAATCTTTTAATACTTCATCATGATTTCCTGGAATAAGCACTACTCTAGTTCCATTTTTCGCTTTTTTTAAAACTTTTTGAACCACATCATTATGTTCTTGTGGCCAATACATTTTCTTACGCATGCGCCATCCATCAACAATGTCGCCTACTAAAAATAAATATTCTGAATCTGTTTCTTCTAAGAATTCTAAAAGCATTTTGCTTTTACAACCACTGGTTCCTAGATGGGTATCTGAAATCCAAATTGTGCGGTAAAATTTTTTATTATTTTCAAATTTCATTAATTAAAGAATTGCTCTTATACATAAAAGTATCATTTTATAATACAATTTATTATTATATGTGTGTATTGTATAAAAATAACAGTATGACGCAGAAAATTTGGTTTAAAAAAAAATCACCCCTTCACGGCTCTGGATTATTTGCAAAAACTAATATTAAAAAAGGCCAGAAAATAATCCAATATATTGGTGATAAAGTTACTAAAAGAGAGGGTGACAAAAGAGCAGATAAACAAATCCGCAAAGCAAAAAAAGATAAAAATAACGGCATGGTCTATGTTTTTGAACTAAACAAGCGATACGACATTGACGGTGATGTTGATTATAATTTTGCAAAATTTATTAATCACTCATGTAATCCTAATTGTGAAGTAGACATCATAGATAATGAAATTTGGATTTCTTCCATTAAACGAATAAAAAAAGGTGCCGAACTTTTTTATAACTATGGTTATCCTTTTGATACAGATTTTGTGGATCACATTTGTAAGTGTGGTTCGCGAAATTGCGTAGGCTATATTTTAAGTGATAATGATTGGCCTAAACTAAAAAAATATGAAAAAAAACTTAAGTCAAAGTCTAAATAAACTCCCAATTATAATTATAGCAATTGATATTAACAAACAAATTACTTTCTATAACAATGTAGCCAAACAGAAATTTCTATTTATTGAAGAAAAAATAGATATTAACAATGTTATTCGCTCATCTGAGTTGAATAAATTTATTGAAGAATCTTTTTCGAATAAAAAAGACTCTAAACTTGAGTTTTCTCCAAGCAATTTTACAGACTTGTATTTTATAGGAGATTTAACTTTTTTTGATAATGATTACAGTGAACTTATCATATCTTTAACTGATCAGAGTACTTTAAAAAATTATGAACAAATGAGAACTGACTTTGTAGCTAACGTTAGTCATGAATTAAGAACGCCTTTGTCATCTATAGTAGGATATATCGAGACTATAAAGAATTCCGTAAATTCATCTTCTGAAAATAAGCTAGATAATTTTGTTGGTAAATTTTTAGATACTATGGAAGATCAGGCTTGGCGTATGACCAGATTAGTAGAAGATCTATTACTTTTAAGTAAATATGAATCAGATGAAATACAAATGAATTTTGAACAAATTAACATCATTAATCTCATTGAAGGTGTATTAGACAATTTACAAAATAAAATTAATGATAAAAATATAGAAGTTAAAATTAATAATTATTTATCAAAAGATGATGTGTTAGGTAATAAAGATGCCCTTATTCAGGTTTTTATAAATTTAACAGATAACGCAATAAAATATAGTAAAGAAAATTCAAAAATTGAAATTGAATTAAAAGAAAGATTGGAGCAAAATATTAATTATTGTGAAATTCATTTTCGAGATTTTGGAGAAGGTATTTCAGAGGAACACCTATCAAGATTGACTGAGCGTTTTTACAGGGTAGATAAAAATCGGTCTAGAAATCAAGGTGGAACCGGCTTAGGCCTTTCAATAGTGAAACATATTACCAATAAGCACAATGGTAAAATGAAAATAGAGAGTCAGATTGATAAAGGCTCAACCTTTTCTGTAGCTTTACCAATTATTAATTAAAATGTAATAAAATTGTAATAAAGTATTTGTATCTATTTTTTTAATTAAAAAATTAGAGGATAATTATGAAAAAAATAATCTGTTTCTTATCAACTTGTCTTTTTTTAAGCTCAACGAGTTTAATTGCAAGAGACTATATTTCTATAGTTGGTTCATCAACTGTATATCCATTTGCTACTTTAGTAGCTGAGAAGTTAGCTTCTGAGGGAATGAAGGCGCCAGTAATTGAATCAACTGGTTCTGGTGGAGGTCATAAATTATTTTGTGCAGGTATAGGAGTAGAACATCCTGACATAACTAATTCATCAAGAGCACAAAAAGATAAAGAATTTCAGTTGTGTAAAGAAAATGGTGTTACAGATATAATTGAAGTAAGAGTAGGAAATGATGGTATAGCGTTTGCATATTCAGCAGATTATGATTACGGAGATATTAATCTGACCAAAGAACAGATTTGGCAAGCAATGGCAAAAGACAATAAGAATGCACCAAAAACTTGGTCGGACATAGATGCTAGTTTACCCAATGTAGAAATTTCAATCATGGCACCACCACCAACTTCAGGAACAAGAGATGCTTTCGATTCACTAGTAATGAAAAAGGGTTGTGTTAAAGAAATGTTAGTCGCAGATGGGGATTGTAAAAAATATCGTGAAGATGGACATGTAATTGAAGGTGGTGAAAAAGACGAACTTTATGTTGAGCATATTTCAAAGGAGAAAGGTGCTTTTGGAATATTTGGTTATAGTTTTTTATCCAATAATACTGACAAAGTTAAAGCCTCTAAAATAGACGGTGTAGAAATTTCGATGGAAGGTATTCAAGACTATTCATATCCAATAGCAAGACCATTATTTTTTTATATTAAAAAAGCACATATAGGCGTAATTCCAGGAATTATGGAATATGTTAATGAGTTTGTTAGCGAAGAAGCAACTGAAGATTATCTTTTGGAGGCAGGTCTTGTAGAGCTTAGTCCTTCTGATAGAGAAACTGTTTTAGATGCAGTTAACAATCAGAAAAATTATAAATAATATTTTTTAAAATACGAAAAAGGGGGATACGAATCTCCCTTTTTTTAATTACAAATAACCGTGTTTTTTTGGTCAATCGTCCTAATACTAATAGGAATTTATTCTTCTTATATTTTTGGAAAATCACGCATTAAAAAACTTGTATATTCGACAAACCTTAAACCTAAATCACAATATAATTATCATGCACAATATGTCTTAAGTTGGTGCTTATTACCTGCATTAATAGTCTATTTCTCTTGGGCAATTTTTGAAGAACAAATAATTCAAAATCTAATTTTAAATAGTTTTGAATACGTAGAGGGTGCTGCATATGATGATGGGCTTCTCTTAGCGGAAATTAGAAATGTAGCAAATAATATTGATTTCAGTGATGGTAAATCACAAGAAATAATTAATGCTGCAGCGCAATACAAATCATTAAAATTAACTAGCCAGATTTCATTCTACATATCAATTATAATAATTATGGTCCTTGGTTCTTTGTATGCTGTTAGAAAAATAAATATTCAGTTTAATGCACAGGATACAATTGAGAAATATATAAAATATCTACTAATCTTTTGTTCTTCAATCGCTGTCTTAACAACAATTGGAATAATATTTTCATTAATTTTTGAAAGTTTTCGTTTTTTCTCTCAAGTATCTTTATTCGAATTTTTATTTAGTACAGAATGGTATCCCTTTATCCCAATCAGAGAAGGTCAGGCTGCAGCTGAGGGATCTTTTGGTGCAGTTCCTATATTTGCAGGAACTTTTTTAGTAATGATTGTTGCTATGTGTGTTGCAGCACCTATTGGTTTGTTAACCGCAATTTATTTATCAGAATATGCTTCTCAAAAAGTAAGAAAAACAGTTAAACCATTACTTGAAATTTTAGCAGGAATACCAACAATCGTTTATGGTTTTTTTGCTTTTGTGACAGTAGCACCTTTTGTAAAATCTTTTGGTCAATCGATAGGTATAGATGCTTCTCCAACTAGTGCTTTAGCAGCTGGTTTAGTTATGGGTGTAATGATAATTCCTTTTATTTCCTCTTTATCTGACGATGTAATAAATTCAGTTCCACAAAGTTTAAGAGAAGGATCTCTTGGTATTGGTGCTAACAAAGCGGAAACAATTAAAAAAGTAATTTTACCTGCAGCACTCCCTGGAATTGTAGGAGCTTTCTTACTTGCAATTTCAAGAGCTATTGGAGAAACAATGATTGTTGTAGTTGCCGCTGGAACAGCTGCTAATTTAACTGCTAACCCTTTTGAAAATGTAACAACTGTTACTGTTCAAATAGTTGTTGCTTTAATTGGTGATCAAGAATTTGATAATCCAAGGACTTTATCAGCATTTGCTTTAGGATTAGTATTATTTGTAATCACATTAAGTCTTAATGTATTAGCATTACGTATCGTAAAAAAATACAGGGAACGCTATGAATAGTATTGTTGCACAAGAACGAATAATTGCACTTCGTAAAAAAAGAAGTGCTCAAGATTTACGTTTTAAATATTATGGTTTTATAGCAATGTGCTTAGCATTAGCAGTGCTTGTTTTTTTATTATACTCGATATTTTCAAGAGGTTTTAGTGCCTTTCAAAAAACAACCATACTTTTGGAAATAAATTATGATCAAGAAGTTCTAAAATTAACTCCTGATTCAACAGATCAGGAAATTGAAAAAGGTAAATTTTTTAAAGTTAAAAAGAACGCTTTAAATAATGTTTTTGAAAATTTGAGTAAGTCTGATGCTAAATTAATTAAAAAATTATTTTCAACTAATATCGATAAAGAAATAAAAAATTATTACATAGATAATCCTTCTGTTCTAAACACGACTCAAAAATTATGGGTAACAGCACACAGTAATGTTGATCAAATGTTAAAAGGTAATTCAAGAAGAGATGTGCCTGAAGATAGAAGAAAGTTAAATGACATCCAATTATCTTTCATAGATCAATTAGTTGAAGAAGATAGAATTCAAAAAGAATTTAATAATTTCTTTTTTACTAGAGCAGACTCAAGACACCCTGAAATTGCAGGAATCGCTGGATCTTTTATGGGATCTTTACTCACACTATTTGTTGTATTTATTTTATCATTTCCCATAGCAATTGGTGCCTCAGTTTATTTAGAAGAGTTTGCTCCAAAAAATAAATTAACAGAATTAATTGAAGTTAATATTTCAAATTTGGCCGCTGTTCCGTCCATCGTATTTGGTCTCCTGGGTTTAGGAGTATTATTAAATGTGTTTGGTTTTCCAAGAAGCACACCTCTTGTTGGAGGGACAGTCCTAGCATTGATGACACTACCTACCATAATAATCGCCTGCAGAGCTTCATTAAAAGCTGTGCCACCTTCAATTAAAGAAGGTGCTTTAGCAATAGGTGCAACGAAGTCTCAAGCAGTTTTTCATCATGTTGTTCCACTTGCTTTACCTGGAACATTAACAGGAACGATTATAGGTTTAGCGCAGGCATTAGGAGAAACAGCTCCATTAATTATGATTGGTATGGTAGCCTTCATTCCTAATATTCCAACAGGAATAACAGAACCGTCAGCCTCTTTACCTGTTCAAATTTTCTTATGGGTAGAAAGTGCTGAACGAGGCTTTCAAGAAAAGTCAGCAGCAGCGATTATGATTATATTATTATTTTTATTTATGATGAATGCTCTTGCTGTATATTTACGAAATAGATTTGAAAAGAAATGGTAGAAAATAACAATACTAAGATTTCAGCGAAAGACGTTGATGTTTTTTATTCTGAAAAGCAGGCATTAAATAAGATCTCAATGGATATTAAAGAAAAAGAAGTAACAGCTTTAATAGGTCCATCTGGTTGTGGTAAATCAACATTTCTTAGATGTATCAATCGAATGAATGATCTCATTGAAATTTGTAAAGTAACTGGATCAATTAAAGTTGATAATGAAGAGATTATAAGTTCCTCTACTGATGTGGTAAGCCTCAGATCTAAAATTGGAATGGTTTTTCAGAAACCAAATCCTTTTCCTAAATCAATATTTGATAATGTAGCTTATGGACCTAGTATTCACGGATTAGCAGATACAAAATCTGACCTAGAAAATATAGTTATAACATCATTAAAAAAAGCTGGTTTATATAATGAAGTTAAAGATAGATTAAACGAACCAGGAACAAGTTTATCAGGGGGTCAACAACAAAGATTATGTATTGCAAGAGCAATTGCTGTTAATCCTGAAATAATCCTAATGGATGAACCTTGCTCTGCTTTAGATCCAATAGCAACTGCTATTATAGAAGAATTAATTGATGAATTAAGATTAAACTATACAATTATTATTGTGACTCATTCTATGCAACAAGCAGCAAGAGTTTCCCAGAAAACATGTTTCTTTCATTTAGGAGAATTAATAGAATCGGGGGAGACAAATAAAATTTTTACAAATCCCGATAATACAAAAACACAGGATTACATTACAGGGAGATTTGGATAATGAAACAAGAAGGACATATTGTAAAATCATATGATGAGGAAATAAAAGACATTAAAAACAGTATTATTGATATGGGTAGCTTAGTTGAAAAACAACTTAAAGATTCACTACAGTGCTTAAAGGATAAAGATACAGAGTTTGCAGAAAAAATTATAGAAAACGATAATGTGATTGATAAAGCGTATAATGACCTGGATCAAAGTTTAATTGAAATCTTAGGAAAGAGACAACCTATGGCTTCAGATTTACGAACAATCTTTTCGGCAATTAAAATTAATAAAGATTTAGAAAGAATAGGAGATCATGCAACAAATATTGCAAAAAGAGTTGCAGTAGCAGAAATAGTTTTACCAGAAAAACCTTCGAGAGATATTATTAATATGGGTGAGAAAGTTAATATTATGATTAGCGAAGTTATAAAAGCTTTTTTAGAATTTTCAGATGAAGACGCAAAAAAAGTATGGTTAATGGATAGAGAAATTGATGAAGAATATCTTGGAATATTAAGACAACTATTAACCTATATGATGGAAGAACCAAAAAGAATTACAGCATGTACAAGTCTTTTATATATGGTCAAGAATTTAGAGCGTATGGGTGATTATGTTCAAAATATTGCCGAAGATATTTATTATGCAGTTTCAGGTGAACCACTATTTGATGGTAGTTCGGATCCAACATGGGAAGCAATTCTTCCAAAGAAAAAATAAATTGTAATAGAATTGTAACAAAAATTTAATAGTAGAGATTCATGAAACTAAAAATGCTTATCGTCGAAGATGAAGAAGCATTACTAGATCTTCTTAAATTTAATTTTAACAAAGAAGGATATAAAATAGATACTGCAACGGACGGTGAAACTGCTTTAGAAAAAATATTATATAAACCACCTGACATAATTATTCTTGATTGGATGTTACCTAAACTATCAGGAATTGAACTTTGTAGAAGAATTAGAAAAAATAAAGAACATAAGAATATTCCTATCATAATGTTAACAGCAAAAGGTGAAGAAGAAGATAAACTTCGCGGCTTAGAAACTGGAGCAGATGATTACATAACAAAACCTTTTTCGGTTAACGAATTAGTGGCAAGAGTAAAAGCTGTTCTTCGACGAATTAGACCAATGTTTGTAGATGAAGTTTTAACTTATAAAGGAATAGTAATTGATCTTGTATCTCACTCGGCATCACGAGATGGAGAAACTCTTCATCTTGGTCCAACAGAATTTAATTTATTAGCTTTCTTCATGGAAAATATTGGTCGTGTCTTTAGCCGTGAACAATTACTAAATCATGTTTGGAAAAATGATGCCTATGTAGAACCTCGAACAGTTGATGTTCATATAAGAAGACTGCGAAAGGCCATTAATAATGACGTAAAAGAAGATTTTATAAGAACCGTGAGATCAGCAGGATATTGTTTTGGCTCGTAATTAAGCCATAAATTTCACTTATACAAATCACTTACCAAACTATAAAACCACCATATGAAGAGTCTTTTTAGATCATTCTTTACTGTCAGCTTCTATACATTTTTAAGTCGAGTATTAGGTTTTATTCGAGACATATTAATAGCAAGATATCTTGGATCGACAGTAATTGCTGATGCATTCTTCGTAGCATTTCGTATTCCTAATTTCTTTCGCCGTGTCCTAGCAGAAGGAGCATACAGTGCTGCATTAATCCCTGTTTTCTCTGGTGTTGTTCTCAATCCAAAAGATGAACGCGAGGCTTCTGATTTTGTTGAAAACACAACCTCCATGTTACTATTTGCTACGGTCGTTTTAACGATCATTTTCTTCTTTGGGATGCCTTATATCATTCAAGTTTTAGCACCAGGTTTTACTGATAATAAAGAAGCCTATGAACTTGCTGTGCATTTTGGAAAAATAATTTTCCCCTATATTATTTTTATTTCTTTAGCTGCTCACTTTGCTTCAATTAATAATGTTCATGAACGTTTCGCTGCTGGTGCATTTGCTCCTGCGATTTTGAATATAAGTTTTATTCTGTCATTATTCTTTTTAACACCTTTTGTAACTACTGCAGGTCACGCATTATCGTATGGTGTATTAATAGGAGGAGTTTTACAATTTTTATATTTATACAGAGCGGTTTTAAATTTTTATCGACCACGTATTATCCTTCCAGTTTTAAATGAAAAATTAAAAAAGTTTTTCAAATTATTTTTACCAGGTGTTGTTGGTTCAGGTGTTATTCAATTAAATATTGTTATTGGAACTATTATTGCTTCTTTTTTACCCGTTGGTGCAATCAGTCATATTTATTACGCGGATCGTCTTAACCAATTACCACTTGCGATATTTGGAATAGCACTTGGCATAGTTCTTTTACCAAGTTTATCAAAAGCAATTAAACAATCAGATCAAGAAACAACAAATAATATTCAAAATAGATCTATTGAATTTTCGTTATTAATTTCTTTACCATCAGCCATAGGATTATTTATTTTAGCTGAACCCATTATCCAAATTTTATTTGAACGAGGTGCATTTGTAGCAGAAGATACTTTTTATACTGCTAAAGTTCTCAGTTACTTTGCCTTAGGTCTACCTGCTTACATTATAATTAAAGTTTTAGTTTCTTGTTTCTTTGCAAGAGAAGATACTAAAACACCACTATACATATCCATTGTCAGTGTGATTACTAACGTTGTCTTATCGCTACTTTTAATTGGATCAATGAGAGAAATGGGCATTGCTGTTGCAACAGCAATTAGTGCATGGGTAATGATGATCTATTAGTAAGGAATTCTATCAAAATTTTACTAAGTTCATCCTTATTATTTGTAGGAATATACGTATTAAATGGACTATTCTTTACGAATATTAGTGGTAATTCAGTGTTATTAAATTCATCACTTTTACTTCTGATGATCTTTTTAGCTATAATCATTTATTTTGGATTAGTAATTATGTTAAAAGTCCTATCGGTAAATCAGTTAAGAGAATATTTAAAAAAATAATATGGAAAAGCCAACAAAAAGAATACGAATGTTTTTTTTGTGTTGTTGATTTACATGCTATCACTGTTTGGCAAAACCCTAAAGTTTTAGCAAATAAAACAAGAGAAGTAACAGCAGCTTTTATTGCTTCTGGTATTGATCCAAATAAAAATAATATTTTTGTTCAATCACAAGTTCCTCAACATGCACAGCTTGGATGGCTATTTAATTGTGTTGCGAGGATGGGA
>LULV01000260.1_pt1 | contig 16256 bp, 19 predicted proteins | sample 728081 | NCBI WGS metagenome assembly LULV01 (sample SAMN03860280, study PRJNA289734) | marine metagenome | biome: seawater column; feature: ocean; material: water; isolation source: Red Sea water column Station 108 - depth 25m | place: Saudi Arabia: Red Sea | collected 2011-10-15 | depth 25 m | reverse complement strand
AGCAAAATCAGTATAGCCGATAGCATCTAACCATCCGCCACCCCATTTCCAGTAACCTTGAACTGGGTAAATAAATCCTGTTAAGACGATCGCAAATAGGAAAAAAGGTATAAGTTTCATTCTTTCAGCTACAGCACCAGAAATGATTGACATTGCAGTAGCAACGAAAACAACCTGGAAGAAAAAGTCAGCTGCATCTGAATAACCTAAATCCGTATTAAAAGTTAAACCGTCTAAAGACATTCCCCATGTGCTACCTAGCATTGGGAAATATGCGTTGTAAACGCTATCGCCTGGATACATCAAAAAGAAGCCACATACCAAGTACATGACACACGCAATTGAATAAAGACCTAAGTTTTTAGTAACGATTTCAGATACGTTCTTAGCTCTAACTAAACCAGCCTCTAGCATAGTGAACCCTGCAGCCATCCACATTACGAAAGCTCCAGAGATCAATAGATAAAAAGTATTTAAGGCATACTCTAATTCACTCATTTATATTCTCCTTTATAGCGTCCTCACCAGTTTCTCCTGTTCTGATTCGAACGACTTCGTTAAGTTCTGTTACAAAAATCTTGCCATCACCAATCTCGCCGGTATTTGCGACTTCTCGCACCGCTCTGATAATGTTTTCGACATCATCGTCTTTACAAGCAACTTTGAACATCGTTTTAGGTTTTGTATCTACTTCATAACTTGCACCACGGTATGTTTCAGAATGACCTTTCTGAGTTCCAAAACCCTGGGCAGAAACAATAGTAGCTCCACCAGTACCAATTGTAGATAAAGCTCTCTTGACCCCATCAGATCTAGAAGGCTTAACAACAATTGTTAAAAGTTTCATATCTTCACCTAATTAAAGATTAATTTGAGCAATTATAGAGCGATATAAATCAAAATTTTTTGGTGATAAATTACAAAAAAAACGTGTTTTTGCACTAAAAGCTTTCAAAACTTGATAATTTAAAATTAAATTTGCACCAAGTATGGGCAGTTTGATTAAGGATTAACGGAGTATTTTCTGGCGTCCCCTAGGGGGATCGAACCCCTGTTGCCGAGATGAAAACCCGGTGTCCTAACCGCTAGACGAAGGGGACACAGAAAAAAAATGATTTTATCAGACTAATTTTTTTTGTTAAGTATTTGTTCTATCTTAGACAAAAAACCTCTAAGGATACCCGTTTCTAATTTATCGGGTTGCAAACGTTTGATTAATCTCCGAACCCTAGTTTTTACTTGTTTAGGATTTTCCTGATCATAAAAATCAATTTTTTTCATGACCTTATCAAAATGTTCAATTAGGTATTCATTATCTTCAAAGGTTGGAGTCTCATCTATTATTTCTGGTATTGAATCAATATTATCTATTTCCATTTTCAATACATAAGAAATTATTTGAACCGCGTGAGACAAATTTAAAGAAGAAAAATCTTCATCGGTTGGAATTTTTATATGATAGTCACACATCTGCAGTTCTTCATTACTAAGTCCGCTAATTTCTCTTCCAAAAACAAAGCAAATTTTTACGTTGATATTTTCTAGACCTTTTTTCAAAATCTCACTTAATTCTGATGAGTTTTTTGTGGGCCATGGAATTGTTCTGGTTCTTGCACTAGTACCAAAAATTAAAGTGGCATTTTGCAAAGAACTGGATAGATCTTGAAAAATTTTTACATTTTGTAATATGTCTTTAGCCCCTTTGGCTCGATAGAAAGATTCATCATTAGGAAAATCTTTGGGATTAATCAAAGTAAGATTTTGAAATCCCATATTTTTAATCGCTCTTGCTGCAGCTCCAATATTTCCAGGATGAGAGGGCTCAACCAAAATGAATTCAATTTTATTTTTAAGTGAAGAATCAGACACTTTTATAGTTTACAATTCTTTCCTTACAAAACACCATGGAACCGAAAGTAACAATTGCGATAAATGCCGCTAGACTTGCAGCAAAAGAAATTCATAAATTTTCTCGACGTAGAGACAAAATAAATGTTTTTGAAAAAGGACCAACTGATTTTGTAACTCAAGTAGATAGTATTGCAGAGAATTTAATAATAAATACACTAAAAACCTCCTTTCCTGATCATTCTTTTGAGGGAGAAGAATCTGGTCGTCAAGGAAACAAGAATGCTGATTATCACTGGATAATAGATCCCTTAGACGGTACCACAAACTTCATTCATGATTTTCCTTTTTACTCCATATCGATTGCATGCTTCTACAAGGGATCAATAGAACATGGATTGATTTACGATCTTTCTCGTGATGATGAGTATTATGCTTCAAAAGGTAAAGGTGCTTTTTGTAACAAAACTAGAATTAGAGTTTCAGAGATTAAAGGATTAAAAAACTCTTTGATATGTAATTCTTTTCATGGGGGTCCAGACTTAGAGCCTAAATTTGATCAGCTAACTCTTATAAGAAATCTCTATTCTAATTCATTAACTCTTCGAAGAACTGGATCAACAGCTCTTGATCTTGCCTTTGTTGCGTCAGGAAAACTTGATGCCTTCCTAGGGTATGGAATGAAAATTTGGGATTTTGCTGCTGGAGCTTTATTGGTCAGAGAAGCTGGAGGCTTTATTAATGATTTTAATGGAGAGGAAGATGTATTCTCGTCACATAGTATAGTTGCTGGAAACATGGCATGTGTGAAAGCTGTAAACAAAGAAATAAAAAAATCTTTTGTTTAAAATATTTACAAAACCCCCTTTTTTTTGATAAAATGCACATTAATCGTTCATTCAGTGCTCTTTTTTAGTGCATTGAACGGAAGTAGGAAGATAGGAAAACCTCTTTCTACACAAAGTGTAGAAAGGCTAGCAAGTACCTTTTATGGGAACGAGACCGAATATCTACCGAAGGAACGCGTTACGAGGGTGTATGCCGTGAGGCACATGAAACATAATCGAAACGAAAACTGGAGGCGATATGTCTACTTACAGAGGTATCAAAGTCACTGAAAACAACCTTCACGTTGAGAACAAAAATACTCAACCGGGCGTTTACAGAGGCGTAAAGCATGATGCTATAGAGTCAGATAAGTCAGGAAAGTTACAAAACGGTGTTTACCGTGGTGTAAAACATTCTGCTTAATTGGGAAATAGTTGAAAAATTAGGGAGGTCTTCGGGCCTCCCTTTTTTTTATGGCATACCGTCATCATAAGTTTCACTTTTTTTGATTGCAAGATCCTCAAAATTTAAATTCATCAAAATCAAGTTATTACAAAGAACGTAAATTGATGAATAAGTACCAACAATGACGCCGCATATTAAAGCAATGGCAAAATTCTGAATGAAATCTCCACCCAAAATTAGCAGTGCAAATAGAACCAACAAAGTAGTTAAAGAAGTAATTAAAGTTCTTCCTAACATTTGATTTAAAGATCTGTTGATGACATCTACATTGTCTGATTTTCTCTTCCTTCGATAATTCTCTCTAATTCGGTCTGAAACTACTATTGTGTCATTAAGGGAGTAACCAATTACTGCCAATATGGCAGCTAATACAGTCAAGTTAAAACCGATATAAAATATTGAGAAAAAGCCTAATACTATCAAGACATCATGAACGAGAGCTAAGAGAGCTCCGAGGGCAAACTTAAACTGAAATCTAAACATGATGTAGACCATCATTACCAACATCGCTGCTAGTATCCCCAGACCTCCCTGATCTCGTAACTCCTCTCCAATTTGCGGACCGATAAAATCTTTGCGTCTCAAATCAAACTGAAATGAATTTTTCAATGCAGAAACTATCTCATCTGACAAGTTGTTTTCTGAGCCTCCTGGAATCTTAATCAGAACATCCTGCTCTGAACCAAAATAAGAAACCTGAAAATCATCTTCTAATTTAGAGCTAAGCACTTCTCTGATTTCTTCTAAGTTGGTTGATTGTGACAACTTGATCTCAATTAAAGTGCCGCCAGTAAAATCCAATCCAGCATTCAATCCTTTAAAAGAAAGCGAAAAAATTGAAAGGACAACCAGTAAAATTGATAACGCTGAGGCTATCTTCCTTGGTCGCATGAAGTTTATTTGCATTTTATATCCAGAGCGTATCGAGATTTTTTCGATTTCGATAAATTAACCAAACTAAAAATCTAGTAACCAAGATAGCAGTAAACATCGAGGTCAAAATTCCAACCGATAAGGTTATCGCAAAGCCTTGAACCGGTCCTGTGCCAATCGTGTAAAGAATAAGTGCTACGATTAAAGTAGTTAAATTTGCATCTACAATAGTTATGTATGCTCGATCGTATCCGGCATTTATTGCATCTAAAGGTTTAAGTCTATTTTTCAACTCTTCTTTGATTCTGGAGAAAATTAAGACATTTGCATCTACTGCCATTCCGATTGTCAAAACAATTCCTGCAATGCCGGGTAACGTTAAGGTCGCTGATAAAATTGACATAATGGCACTAATCAAAACAATATTTAATGCAACTGCAATATTGGCAATGACACCAAAAACTTTGTAGTAAAAGATCATAAAAATCAGAACTAAAGAAAGTCCTAGTATTAAAGATTGCACTCCAACGCGAATATTATCAGCTCCTAAAGATGGGCCAACTGTGCCTTCTTCAACAAAATTCATCGGCGCAGCTAACGCTCCCGCCCTCAGAAGCAAGGCCAACTCAGAAGCTGCATTAGGACTATCTAAGCCGGTAATTCTAAATTGGTTTGCAAGAGCTGATTGAATGGTTGCTAAGCTGATGATTCTTTTATCAAAGTAACTTTCTATTTCATTGCCCGTATTGGATGTTTTGATTTTACGTTCAACAAAAATTACAGCCATCTTTCTGCCCACATTATTTCGAGTTGAACGATGCATTTTTGTTCCGCCCTCGCCGTCTAAAGAAATATTTACTTGTGGAAACCCACTTTCATCATAACCAACGCTGGCATCTGCTACTTTGTCACCGGTAATGATGACCTGCTTCAATAACCTCACGCGTTGTCCGGAAAAATCAAATTGATCTGTTCTAGATAGCAAACTATTAGATTCAGCTTCAAGACGAAACTCTAAATTTGCAGTTTTTCCAATGATTTTTTTAGCTTCAGCTGTATCTTGGACACCTGGAAGTTGAACAGAAATTCTATTTTTTCCCTGACGAACTACGACAGGCTCGGAGATTCCAAGCTCATTAACTCTATTTCTTAGAGTCACTAAATTTTGGGAAACTGCGTAGTCAATTAAATCATCAAGACCTTGTTCGTTGTACTCGACAATAAATTGATTGTTGTCCTGCTTTCTATACTCAAGATCGATGTTACTTTTCAAATAGTCGTCTAACTGATCTGTAGCATCCGTTCTGGTAGTAAAAATTATTCTGTTATCAGTAATTTCAGAACGACTAATTCCAATTCGCTCTTCTCTGAGTTTTCTTTTGATGTCAGCCAAATATGATTCTAAGCGAGTTGAAATGAGTAACTCGGAATCTACTTCCATTAAAAAATGAACTCCTCCTCTAAGGTCTAATCCTAATTTCATTGGCGAAGCTTGAATATCTGATAACCAGGCAGGAGTATTTGGAGCTAAGTTCAAAGCTATTACAAATTCTCTCTCTAGGTTTTGTTCTAAATATTCTTTGAGCTTAACTTGATCTTGATAATTCTCTGCCTTAAATAAAATTGAGTCATATCCATCAAGATCTTCAGCAAGATTGGAGGAGAAACTGATTTCTGTTTCTGTTGCTAGTTGTTCGATTCGTTTCGCAATATTAGGAGATATTTTTCCCAAAGAACTATCCAAGGTGATTTGAATTGCTGGACTTGGGGGATAAAAATTAGGCAAGGCATAAGTTATGCCAATGGTAATGACAAACAATATTATTATTATTTTCCAGAGCTGAAATCTGAGCACTTTTTAGAGAGATTTAATTGTTCCTTTAGGCAAAACGTTACTTACAGATTCTCGCTGGATTGTAAGAACTGTGTCATTAGCTCGAACGGTTAAAAAATCATCATTCATCTTTGTAATTACACAGACCATACCGCCCGAAGCAATAACTTCATCTCCTACAGAGAGTGACTCAATCATTTCTTTTTGAGCTTTGAGCCTTTTGTTTTGCGGCCTGATGATTAAAAAATACATAATGGCGACAAAACCAATTAACAAAATTAATTGCGGACCAAAAAAACTTGGAGCTTGTTGGGCCATGACTATTTCGGTTTCTTTCATATTAACTTCTCCTTTGGTGCCGGAGGAGAGACTCGAACTCTCACGCCTTGTGGGCACTCGATTTTGAATCGAACGCGTCTACCAATTCCGCCACTCCGGCTATATTACAAGGTAAAATTCAAAAAAAATAAGATTTGTTTTGTTAAAATCCGCATTTTATCACCATAAAGAAAGAATAACTTCTAATGTTTAATTTTCTAATAAAAGCCAATCACGAAAGTGAATCGAAAAAAACCGAATTACTCTTGAAAAATGAAGATATTATCTACGCGCTTTCCTCAACCTCAAGAATAGATTATCAGGCTTTAAAAATCCTTACTAAGCAAAATAATTTAACTGAACTTAAATTAAAAAATGAAAAATCTCCTATTAAGAAAAATTATTTTCAAATTAGAAATCCAAAAAGAAAATTTCCCTGGCAAACTCCAAAAAGGATGCATCCAAAAGAATTAGGCATCCTTGCTGAGAATCGAAATTTTTCAAAAAAAGCGATCATCATCCCTGTAGACGTTTTTTGGGGAAAATCGCCAGAACGGCAAGATAACTGGCTCAAGCTTTTATTTAGAGAATCTTGGGAGGGAACCAGTTTTATTAGAAATTTATTCAAACTTTTTTTTAATGGTAGAAATGTGAAAATATTTTTTCACAAACCCCTTGAAGTAGACGATATTTTCAACAGTCCCGAATCAGATAAAAATCTTGTTTTAAAAACTGAAAGGCTTTTGAGAGCTAGATTCAGACAAAATCGAAAAGCTCACTTAGGACCGGATATTTCCAATAGAAGAACATTGGTGACTAGCATTTTAAATTCTCATTCGATTAAAAGTTATATTGAATCTGAATCTGAGGGCAGTCAAAAAAAATCAACTAAATTACAAAAAAAAGCTAGTAAATATGTATGGGAAATTTGCTCGGATATGTCTTATCCATTTATCTATCTTTACGATAGAGCCCTAACTTGGTTTTGGAACTCGAGATATGAGAACTTGGAGGTATTAAATTTTGAAGAGATTAGAAAAATTGCGCCGAGTACCTCTCTAATTTTTTCACCTTGTCATCGTTCCCATATCGATTATCTAGCTTTATCTTATTTGCTTTACTACAAAGATTTGATGCTGCCTCAAATCGTTGCTGGTAAAAATTTAAATTTACCGCTGGTTGGTCCACTCTTGAGAAAAGGAGGAGCTTTTTTTATGAGGCGCTCTTTTAGCAACAATCGTCTTTACTCAGTAGTGTTTTATGAGCATTTAAAAAAATTAATGCAAAGAGGACATTCGATAGAATTTTTTCCTGAAGGAGGAAGATCTAGATCGGGAAAATTAATGCCGCCAAGACCTGGAATTATTTCGATGATTCTCAGATCCTTCTTAGGTATGGATGAAAAACAAGTTAGTTTCGTACCAATTTCTATTAATTATGAAAAAGTCCTTGAAGGAAATTCTTATATCAATGAAGTAATGGGTGCAGAGAAGAAAAAAGAAAATTTAAAAGATATCTTTTCGGTATTTAGAGATTTCAGAAATTATCTTGGAGAGGCTTATTTGCAATTTGGAGAACCGATAAATTTGAATGCCCTGTTAAAAGAATATCCACTGAGTGACTACTCATCTGAGAAAGATTGGCTCTTTAAAGTTACTCCCGTTCTAGGTAAGAAAATCATGACTACTATCAACGATTCAACTGTTGTGACTTCTACCGCATTGTTTTCTCTGGCAATTTTAAATAGTGATGGTTTCTCGATTTCAAATCGAGAACTTGTTTCAAGAATTGAATTATTGAAGTCTTTGCTTGCAGAAGATAAATATTCTGCCAAAACTTTGATTTGTGAAAAAACTGGAGAAGAGATAATTGATCAAATGAGAAAGTTAGGTTTCCTTTCTAAGGAAGGCATAAACGACAGAATTTCTTTGACAAATTTAGAGGCGGCTAAGCTTAGCTTTTACAGAAATAATATTTCTCACCTACTTATTTTTGAGTCACTAATATGCGGTTTTTTTCAGTACCAAAAAGAAATCGTTAAGGAAGATTTGTTGCAGTCCATAAAAATGATTTATCCCTTTTTAAAAGAAGAATTTTTTCTTAAATGGGATGAAGCCGATTTGGATCAATTAATTAACTTAAAGCTAAACAAACTTATAAATAAAAATCTCATTCTTGAAGATTCCAATGTTTACAAGAGACCTGATTTCAAATCAAGGGAGTTTTATGAAACTCAATCTCTTGGAAAACTTGTCCAACCATCCATTGATAGATTTTACGTTCTGATTTCCCAATTATGGAAAAATTCAGCAGAACATATTTCTAAAAATGAATTGGAAAGAAATTCTCTAGAAATACTTAAAAATTTAGAAAAAACTCAAGCAAGACTGACTCCAGAATTTTCTGAAAAATGGATGTTTGATGTTTTCTTAAATCGGTTAATAGAAAATAAATATGTCCGCGAGGATGATAAGGGAATGCTTTATCCCACCAGAATAACTCAACGATTAGAAAAAGATGCCAATAAGTTTTTAGAGCCAAATTGGCTGAAAGAACTTTCCAAAAGTACTACTTAAAGTCTTGAAAAAACAAAAAATACCTCCATATAAATATTGAGAAAGGTTGCCGTGATGGGATCTTTCCATAGGCTGACATGCTCGAATGAGGTGTCTTTATTATTAACTTGCTTAAATTCAAGGAGTTTATTATGAAAAATAGTGTATTAAATTTATCAGATCCTTTCTTCTCAACGAGGTTTTTGGGATTCGATAGTTTGTTCGATTCATTGAGAACATTCAGTGAGATAGGAGAAGATTCAAGATCTTATCCTCCATACAACATCAAACGTGACGGGAATGATATTACCATCGAGGTCGCAGTTGCAGGTCTTAGCGAAGAAGATTTAACCGTCGAAACTAAGGAAAACAACTTGAGCATCACTCATGAAGGTTCTAAAAATTCTTCTGGAGAAGTCTTACATCAGGGTATTGCTGCGAGGGCCTTTAAATTGCAATTCTCTCTTGCGCCTGAAGTTGTTGTCAAAACAGCTGACCTTAAGAATGGTTTATTAAAAATAAATCTAGAAAGGATTATTCCAGAGTCGGAAAAAGCAAAAGTTATTCAAATTAATTCAGGCGAATTAATTACAGAATAATCTCCCCTAAAACATGCCGCCGTCAAGGCGGCATGGATTATAAACCCAAAGCTTTTTTGATGTTTGGCTTAAAATAAGTCTCTGGCTTCATAATTTTCCCAGCATCATTTTTGATGAATTTTCCATCAACAAATTTACTCATATTTGAGCTTTTCACTTCTTCCCAAATCTTATCAAAATCTATGCCCACACTATTGCACATACCCATAATGACCCAAACCATATCAGCAAGACCATCAGCAACCTCAACCAAGTCTTCTTCTTCAAATGCTTTCGCAGTCTCTTCAAACTCCTCTTTGATCAAATTCATATAAAGCTGAGTTTGTTCATTTTTAAGATTAAGATCTGTAGCTATTTTTTGTTCTCCTAAGATCATAAAGTTAGATACATCATTTTGATAATTCATTCGCTCTCCTGGTCTATGATAAATATATTGTATTTAAATGCCTTGCCTTTTATAACACGGGAAGGTTTTAAGTTGATAAGCGAGTTCATGTTGCTATACAGAGCTGATTTGTAAATGATTTTCTTGAAATTGTTTTGTTTCAGAGACTTTTTAAATCTATTTAAATCAAATTCTTCAAAATCTAAATTTCTTAAAAATTGTATTTCTTTTTTGGCTCTTGCATCATTTTTTTGTTCAAACATTTGATCCAGATAAACAATCTCATGATCCGAATATTTTTTTAAGAGATCCAAAGAATCGTCATTTAGAAAATCTATTCGATTAATAGCATGTTGCAAATCTTTATGCTTTGAGTTTTGCAGACATTGATTTGTAAATTCATACAGCCAAGATTTTTTCTCTATAGCAGTGACTGAATATCCAAGGAAACTTATTTCTAAAGCATCTATACAATATCCTGCGGTCAAATCAATCACCTTTCTCCCAATATCTTTTTTGGAAAAACATTTCTTTAGCAAAGATGATTTGGCCATAATTTTTTTAAAGTCCATGTAATCTATGACAAAAGGTTTTGAGTTCTTTATTGCCAAATCTTGCAATGCAAGGTTTTTGGCTGATGCCCAAATGACTTGCTTGTGTGTTTTGGAAATCCTTAAGTTTCTCGGTGTGATTAATTCCAAGTCGTGTTTGGATGCAAATTTTTCTGCAAATCTGATTTCATTTTTCGAAAGATAGGATACAAATGGCTTTCTTTCTGTAAAATTATTCATGTCAGTAAAAAACGATGGTTAAACTCAGACAAGAAGATATTAAAACAAAAGAAGTCCTTTCTTGGAAAGGAATCCATCTCTTTCATTTCACTTTTTCTGCTTGTTCAATGAAAACAAGAATTTTTATGGGTCTAAAAAACATAGATTACACAGGCCATCATATAAATCTTCAAAAAAAAGAAAACTTTTCTCCTTACTTTCAAGGTATTACTCCTAGATCATTGGTTCCTGTTTTGGTTGATGACGGAGAAGTTCATATCGAGAGTAATGACATCCTTAAGTATTTGGATAATAAGTTCCCCACCTTGAGTTTGATACCTAAAGATAAAGAAGAAGAGATAAATCGAATGATGATTGAAGAAAATGATCTGCATTTAGACATCCGAAATGTTACTTTTAAATTCTTAGTTCCAAAATTCTTGAATAAGCAAATAGAAAGTTTTGGGAGAATTATAAAAAAGCAGGGATCACAGACGAGGCTGCAACCAAATCTTTACTGAATCTCAAACTCCATCTTGATGAAATAAATGAAAAACTTACTCACCATACCTACATTTTGGGTAACGAACTAACCTTGCCCGATATTGCATGGTTTATTTATGTTTCAAGACTTAAGGCTGCGAGATATCCAATACATATTCTTCATCCCAATGTTAATGATTGGTATGAAAGCTTATTAAAAAGAGAAGTTTTTGCAAAAGAAACAAAGATTCCTGGAATTGTAAAATTCATATCCTATATCTTTTATGTGGTTCAAAAATATAGTGGGTGGAGCATCAAAAGACAATTAGTAGGCTAAAAAAAGTAAAAAAATCCCGAGTAAAACTCTATAGACGACAAAAGGTGTAAAGCCTATTCGTTCGATGAGGTTTAAAAAAATTCCAATGCATAAGTAAGAACTTAAAAACGAAAAGGTTGAAACCAAAAGAACATCAAGCCAATTTATTTCTGATGAGGTAAATCCTAAGGAGATAATTTCTGAGAAGAAAATAATACCCAAAGTAGGTATTGCAAGCATGAAAGCAAACTTTGAGGCAACCGTTCTAGAGTAACTCAAGAATAAAGCACAAATTATTGTGATCGCTGAACGGCTGGTTCCTGGAATCAAGGCCAAGCATTGAGCTAAGCCAATGAAAAAAGCATGTTTAAAGGTTACTGATTCATAAGGCGTTTGATCTTTTGAAGCTCTATCAGCAATCCAAAGAAGAATACCAAAAAAAATAGTTGAAAGCGCAATAATGTCTAGTGTCCTTAAATTTTCTGAAATGAAATCTCTTAATAAAAATCCTGTAATTAATATTGGTAAGGATCCAAGCAATAATTTATTTAAAAATGAATCGCCTGAAGATAATTTATAATCTTTTAGAGCGTCAGCTAGTTCTACTCTAAAATAAATAATTACTGCAAATAAACTGCCACCATGCGCAAAAATATCAACAGTGATTGATTGGGTCTCTTGACCTAAGATTGAGGAAGTGATTATCAAGTGCGCAGAGCTAGAAATAGGTAAAAATTCTGTCAAGCCTTGAATGACTGACAAAATTAGAATTTGCAAAACTTCCATTTATTTAACTCTCTTCCATTGATCGGTGCCTGAAAGATAAGCGGGATATACCTCTTCAGGATTTTTCAATCTGGCATCTAAATCATCGAGATAACATGCTAAGTGTAATAGACCTTTTGCATGATTATTTGTTTCTAAAAGGGTTGGCTTAATTAAGTAGTCTAAAAACTCATGACAATCGCTACAGATGATTTCTTTATTACCTGAAGAAATAAAATCAGAAAGTTCTGTTTTCTTAATGGCAGCATCGTCGATTAAAGGGTGAGCCAAATCATTATTTTTTCTTATATATTTACCAACATATAAATCATTCATATGTGCTTCTTTTACAATAAAAAGTTCTTTGGCTTTTTGTTCCAAAAAAACAGTTTGAGCTAAAACCAAAAGACTGGAAAGAGGTAAAATTTTCTTTTGCAAACCAAAGGCAAGGCCTTGCGCTACAGAACACCCCACCCTTAACCCTGTAAAGGATCCTGGGCCAACACTCAAGGCAATGAAGTCTAGCTCTTCTTTTTCAAGTTGAGATTTCTTAAGGAGGTTGTCTATAAAACCAAAAATATTTTTACCATGCGTATTTTCTTCCTGAGAATGCTCGATATATATTTCTTTATTTTTTGCTAAGCCAATTGAACAATAAACCGAAGAGGTTTCAATAGCTAAAATGTTGGTCATTTACTGAGATAAAAAGTCTTTAATATTATTTTTAATTTCCTCAACGGTTAAAGTGCCATCTACGGTAAGATACTTAAAATCTGAAGCGTTTTTAAAATTTGAATAATATTCAATCAATGGTTGAGTTTGAGTCCAATAGACTTTGAGACGGTCTTTTACTGTTTCTGGCTCATCATCTTTTCTTATTATAAGTTCCTCGCCCGTTTCATCGTCCAGTCCAGATTTTTTGGGTGGATTGAAGTCTACATGGTATGTTCTACCTGACGCCAAGTGGATTCTTCGACCAGACATTCTTTTGATAATTTCTTCATCTGCAACAACTAATTCTATGACTCCATTTATGTCAACGTTATTTTCCTGCAGTGCTTCAGCTTGAGGTATGGTCCTAGGAAAACCATCAAATAAAAAGCCGTTTTTACAATCGTCTTGTGAAATCCTCTCTTTGACCAATTCGATGATTAGTTCATCAGAAACTAAGTTTCCAGCATCCATTACTGCCTTTGCCTGTAAGCCTAATTCTGTTCCATTCTTAATGGCTTCTCGTAACATGTCGCCTGTAGAGATATGCGGAATGTTTTGTTCTGAAGCAATGAAAGCTGCTTGAGTACCTTTACCAGCTCCAGGCGGACCTAAAATAATGAGATTCATTCGGTGATTGCTACAGCCATTGCAGTTGCGTGTTCTTCGGTATCGCTTAGGCTAAGGGAAATATCTTTAAGCCCTTGCTCTTTTGCTAATAATTTAGCTCTTCCGTTAAGTTTTACTTTTGGGCCGCCATATTTTCTTAGTATCACAATGTCTTTTGGCCTGACGCCATTGGTGAAGCCATAGCCTATGACTTTTGATACAGCTTCTTTACCAGCAAAGTTTTTTGCCAAGAAGAAAGGTTTAGCTCTAGAAGATTTTTTTTGAAATTGTTCGATTTCAAGATTGTCGTAAATTCTATAAAGAAATCTAAGTCCAAAGTTTTCATAAGCCTTTGCCAGTCTTGAGACCTTTACCAAATCTATTCCGCTTCTTAATTTAGTCATTGAATATTGCTCCTGCATTCATAGGTTTTTCAGCGATGTAGGTGATTGCAAGTTGCATAATTTTTTTTATTTTACTTCTTGCTGAAGAAGAAGTGATTTTTCCATTGGTAAAATTTATGATATCAATTCCAGAGACTTTTAAAAAATTATTTAAAGGTTTTTCTGAAAATCCTTGAGCTGGATGAAAATAATAGATTCCGTCTTTTTGTATACCCTTTCCTTTGTCATCAAATTGAAAATCAAAACCATAGCCAAGTTCACAAATTAAAAAATATTCAAACTCTCTTAAAGATATCTCAATATTTTTAGCTTCTCCCAATTCTAAGATCTTGTAAAAATTAATTACGGCATCAAAAATTTTCTCTTGTTTAACTTCCTTTTCTATTAATTTGAAAATCAATTCATTGAGATACAGTAAGATTTTTAAATTTTTTCCAAGTATTTGAAAGTATTTGATTTCTTCCCAAGAAGTTAAGGTCTTTAGTTCGCTTTTACCAGAATAATTAATATTGGCTAAAATGTTTGGAGCAGCAACATTTTGAAATTTGTTTTTTTTTGATCGAGCTCCTTTCGCTATGACAGAAACTCTGCCATTTTTTCTGGTAAAAAGTTCACAAATCAAACTGGTTTCTGAGAACTTTCTACTTAGTAAAAGAATTGCTTCTGTTTCGTTTGCGCCTAAAGACTTCAAAAATCAACTCCAAGACCAAATTTTTTTAACTTGTTTATATCGTTTGTCCAATTTTTGTTGGCTTTAACCCAAAGTTGAAGGTTCACTTTTTTTGAAAACTCTTTTTCCAATTCTTTTCTGGCAGCTGTTCCAATAGCTTTAATCATACTGCCCTGCTTACCAAGGATAATTCCTTTTTGACTCTGGGACTCAGTAATCACGGCTGCGTAAATGGTCTTAAGCTTTTTTGAATCATCAATTTTTTCAATCACAACATTCAGACGATAAGGCAATTCATCACCCAACCTATTGATTGCTTTTTCTCTAATTATTTCTGAGATAAAAAAATTATCTGAAAACTCTGTTAGGGAGTCTTCTGGAAAATGATATGAACCAATTTCCAAATTGTTCAAAATTACACTTTTCAATTCCATCAAATTATCTTTTTTCAATGCGGATATAGGAACAATAGATAAAAAATTAAATTTTTCACTGATATCTTTAATAAATGCCAACAACTTAGTTTTATCTCTTAATCTGTCTATTTTGTTAATGACTAAAACAACAGGCTTATTGAGGTTTTTTAAACTTTTGAGAATATTTTCTTCTTCCTTTTGCCACTTAAAACGATCAATTAAAAAGAGAACAAGATCTACCTCTTCATAGCAGTGAGAGGCTATTTTATTCATGACTTTGTTAAGCTGCCTTTTATAGCCAAGATGCACTCCGGGAGTATCCAGAAAAACGATTTGAGATTTTTCTTCTGTGAGTATTCCTAAAATACGATTGCGTGTGGTCTGAGGTTTTCTTGAAGTAATGGCAATCTTTTTTTGAAAGAAAGCATTTAGCAAGGTTGATTTACCAACATTTGTTCGGCCTGATAGCGAAACAAAACCAAATTTATTTTCCATCTTTATTCAGCATGATTAAAACGTTAGAAGCGGCCTCTTGTTCTGCTAATTTTTTACTTTTTCCTTTTCCTTCACCAAAAACATCATGTATTGGCAAAGTTACCTTTGAGACAAAATAAATTTCTCCATTTTGCTTTTTTTCAGTAGTTACGTATTCAGGCAAATCTTCATCTAGGGATTGTAAAAATTCCTGAAGAAGAGTTTTTGAATCTTTCTGTTCTTCTGATAAAAGTTTAGAAAAATCTATATCTAAGATAGACAAGGTAATTTCTTTTGCTTTTAAAAAATCTGAATCAAGAAAAATAGCTCCAATGAGAGCTTCTAAAGTGTTTCCGATGATAGTTTCTGTTAGGTTTTGATTGTTCTTAAGTGCAGAACCTGCTTGCAAATACTTATCTAATTTTATTTTCAGGCCCGCTTTACTCAATGAAGATCTACTTACGATTCTAGAGCGGTAAATACTTAATTTTCCTTCATCTAGCGAACTCTCTTTAAAATGCAAGGCTTCTGAAACAACTAGTGAAATTACTGAATCACCAAGAAATTCCAACCTTTCATTGTTGAAATCAGAATTTATGCTTTTATGCGTAATAGCTTCATCCAGGAGTTTCTTATTTTTAAATTTATAACCAATAGAATTTTCTAACTCAGCAAGACTCATTCTTAATTCAAAAATTTATTCCTTGAAAAAGATGGAAGACAGGTTAGGCACTCCCAATGCATCCATATAAAAGCTGGTTTGCCAACCACATTTTGCTTTGGCACAAAGCCCCAACTTCTGCTGTCTGCGCTATTATCTCTGTTGTCGCCCATTACAAAATAATAATCTTGTGGTACTACCCATTTACGTTCAGCTCCGTATGTAAGTTGATTCCTATAGTTTTCTAGTAGTCTTATCGTGTAAGACTTATC
>LULV01000641.1_pt1 | contig 16327 bp, 16 predicted proteins | sample 728081 | NCBI WGS metagenome assembly LULV01 (sample SAMN03860280, study PRJNA289734) | marine metagenome | biome: seawater column; feature: ocean; material: water; isolation source: Red Sea water column Station 108 - depth 25m | place: Saudi Arabia: Red Sea | collected 2011-10-15 | depth 25 m | reverse complement strand
CTGAAGAGAAAAAAAGTGGAATTGATGATTTATTCGGTGACGTTGAACTGCCTAACGTTGTTCCCATCACAAAAGCAAAAACCATTGAATTTGATAAGTCTCTGGGTGAGCTAAACTCTTTAGGATTTTATTTCTCATGTCATCCTATGGATGAATATAAATGGGAAATTGAGCAAATTTGCCCTAATAGGATTTCTAGTCTCAATGAAGATAAGAATATTCAAAGGTGTGCAGGTGTTATAACTACCAAAAGGACAATTCAAGGCAGGAGAGGTCCGGTAACATTTGCAACGTTAGATGATGGAACTGAAAAAATTGAGATTATTTTGGGTTCTGATGTAATGCAATCAATGCAGGTTGAATTAAATAACAAAGATATTTTTATTGTGGACGGCAAGGTTACTGTAGATAATTCTCGAGAAGTTTTGTACGGATTAGCAAAAAAAATTGAAGTTACTAATATCAATACTTTAGAAAACTTAAGAATCAGGATGGTAGAAAAATTAAGAATATCTTTGATTGAATCAAAAAAGTCTAACATTGAGAGCTTCAAAAGATTGCTCGCCGACCTTGACACAGAATCTTCAATTGGTTGTCCTGTTGAGCTGAAATATACTTCAAAAAAATCTGAAGCAGAAATAGAATTCGATGAGGATAGGAGAATTTTGTTGACTAACAATACTATGAAAGCTCTTTTAAATACTTATGGAAGAGATAATTTAGAACTTATGTATCATAGAAGATAATGTCCTACTCTTTTTTAGATTTTGAAAAACCAATCAGCCTTTTAGAAAAAAAGATTGAAGATCTGCGCTCAAGCCAAGACCAGCCAGATGTAATTCAAAACCAAGTTGATTCTCTTAATAAAGAAATTATTAAAATAACCAAGGAGCTATATTCAAATCTTTCCATATGGCAAAAAGTTCAAGTTGCGAGACATCCCCACAGGCCGCACTTTAGTGATTACATAGAAAAAATATTTCATAATTTTGATGAACATCATGGCGATAGAAATTTTGGTGATGATAGGGCAATAATTGGAGGGACCGCTACTTTCAAAGGAAAACCTGTGATGCTTATCGGTCATGAAAAAGGTAAGGACACAAAAGATAAAATAGAAAGAAATTTCGGTATGTCGCAACCTGAAGGTTATCGAAAAGCAGCTAGGTTAATGAAGCTTGCAGAAGATTTTTCTATGCCGTTCATAACACAACTTAAGTGTTATGTCCAAACTTAAAACACCAATTATTGTAATTATTACCGGAGAGGGTGGTTCTGGCGGAGCTTTAGCAATTGGAGTGGGAGATAATATTTCAATGTTAGAGTACTCTATCTATTCTGTGGCTTCTCCAGAAGCTTGTGCGTCGATTGTTTGGAGAGATTCTTCAAAAGCAGAGGATGCCGCAAAAGCAATGAAATTAGACGCTTCCAATCTTCTAGAGTTAAGGTTGATAGATAAAATCATCGATGAACCTTTAGGCGGTGCTCACAGAGATATTCAAAAAATGAGTTCCGTGCTTTCAGATCACATTTCTGAGCAGCTTGAAAAATGTTCGTCCCTTAATATTTCGGATCTTCTTAATGAAAGACATAAGAAAATTATGAGCTACGGAGCCATCGAGTAAGTGAACGAAATTTATGAGTCTTTCTCAGGTTACTTAACCGAAGATTCAAAAAAATTCTTAGTTGCTTTCAGTGGAGGATTAGATTCAACGGTTCTCCTTTATGCTCTTAAGCAAGCTCTAGTTAAAGAAAAATTAAACAAAGAAATCCTTGCGATACACGTAGACCATAAACAGAATAAGAATTCAAAGGACTGGATCGAACACTGTAAAAAATTTTGTGAAACCATACAGGTTTCTTTTGCTTGCTCCCAAATCAAATCAAACAAAAAAGCACTATCAGAAAATAATTTAAGGGATCTTAGATATGAGATATTTTCTGAATATGTAGATAAAAATTCTACTCTATTCCTTGCTCATCACTTAGATGATCAAATTGAAACTTTTTTCTTTAGAATTTTTCGTGGAACGGGAATGGATGGCATAGTTGGCATTCCAGAAGAAAGAGCTTTCAATGAGGGAAGACTAGTCAGGCCTTTTCTTGGTTTGTCAAAAGATCTTCTTCTATCATATGCAAAAAAACATAAACTTGATTTTATAAAAGATCCATCGAATAAAGATACAAGTTTTGATAGAAATTACATAAGGAAAAAAAAGGAATATTTAGGTGTAGCTGAAACTTCTCATGACTTTAGTGATGCTGAGCTTTCTAAAAATACTCTTAATCTTAGAAAGCTAATTGATGAAAAAGATAGTCAAAAAAAAATCATCCTTAGAAAATGGATAAAATTAAATGGTTTAAATTCACCAAATCAAAAAGTACTTGATAATTTAATTAATATTTTCATAAAAACTTCAAAGAATAATTCATATTTTCACTGGGGTGCAAAAGGCAAAAAGGGATCTGTCTCAATAAAAAAAACAAAAGAATGCTTAGTTGTCTCTGAATTGATCTAATCTAGGGCGTTTAATACAGAGATAATAGAGGCAACTAGCGTGTTGGCATGAATACCAGCCCCCCAAGAAAGGCTTTTCTTATCTTTTTGTACTTCTATGTACGCAACTGCCTGAGCATCTGCCCCGGATGAGATTGCGTGTTGATGATAATCAGAAATTGAAAATGATGATTTATTGTAGTTATTGAATGCACTCATAAATGCATCTATAGGCCCATTTCCTTCACCCTTTATGTCAAATTCTTTACCTTCCTTAGACAGAGTAACTTCAATGTTATCTTTTTGTATTCCTTTATCGTCAGGACCAGAAGAAATTTTATGAGAAACATATCTGTACTTATTTCCTTCCAAATAAGTTTCCCTAAATTTGGTCCAAATGTCTTCACTCTCTAATTCTTTTCCAGTCTCATCAGTAACTTGTTGAATAACCTGACTAAAATCAATTTGAAGCCTTCTGGGCATTGATAGTCCATGGTCTTTTTCTAGAATGTACGCAATTCCACCTTTTCCTGACTGACTGTTTATCCTAATCACAGCTTCATATGTTCTACCTAAATCTTCAGGATCTATTGGGAGATATGGAACTTTCCAAAGCGGGTCATTGGATTCTCTCATTGAATCAAAACCTTTTTTGATTGCATCTTGATGTGATCCTGAAAACGCAGTGAAAACTAAGTCCCCAGCATAAGGATGCCTAGGATGTACAGGTAATTGATTGCAATATTCAACTTCTCGCATTACATGATTGATATTGGAAAAATCTAATTCTGGATCTAAACCTTGTGTAAGTTGATTTAGGGCAAGGGTTACTATGTCAACGTTGCCAGTTCTCTCTCCATTGCCGAAAAGACAACCCTCGATTCTATCCGCTCCTGCCATTAATCCTAATTCGGCTGCAGCTACAGCAGTCCCTCTATCGTTGTGGGGATGAAGACTCAATATTACACTTTCCCGATTATTTAAATTTCGTGACATCCACTCAATTTGATCTGCGTATATATTAGGAGTAGACATCTCAACGGTAGCAGGAAGATTCATTATTGATTTATTATCACTGGAAGGATTCCATATCTCATTCACCTCATTACAAACCTCAACCGCATAACTCAATTCTGTGCCAGTGAAGCTTTCTGGACTGTATTGAAACACCCAATTAGTCTCATTATTTTTATCTGCTAGTTCTTTAACTAAGGAGGCACCGTTCAAAGCAATTTTTTTGACCCCATCTTTACTTTCTCTGAATACTACCTCGCGTTGAAGGGTAGAGGTGGAGTTGTAAACATGAATGCAAACATTTTTTGCTCCTTTAACAGCTTTGAAGGTATCCTCAATTAAATGATCTCTAGCCTGAGTTAAAACCTGAATAGTGACATCATCAGGAATTAAATCCTTTTCAATTAAGTCTCTAACAAAATCAAAATCAGTTTTTGAAGCAGATGGAAATCCAACTTCAATTTCTTTAAATCCAGTCTCTAATAATAATTGAAAAAATCTATGCTTTTTTTCAGACCCCATAGGTTCAATCAAAGCTTGATTGCCATCTCTTAAATCGACACTACACCAAATAGGTTTTTTAGAAATAATATTTCCTGGCCATTTACGATCGCTTAGGTCGATCCTTTCAAACGGTAAGTACTTTGAAGTATTTGTATTTGTAATTTTTTTCAATTAAATAACCAATTTATAAATTATTATACTATTCATAACGAATGATAAATGAATAAAGAGATTTTGAACAAAATGGGCATCTCAACTTATGAATTGGTTGAGGATTTTATATTTGTAGATAACAAAGTAAAGGCAGTCGATAAAAGTGATGAAAGCGAAGGCAATGATCAGTTTTTAAAGTCATTGGATTATTACTTAAATAATTTCACTAAAGATAACAAAAATGCATTGGATTTTCTAAATTCTAAATCATTGAAGTTATCTGAATTATTGGAAAATTCTCAAAAGAGGAAACAAGCTTGGAAAAATGAAAATTAATTTCAGACCTATGAATAAAAATGATATCTACTATGTTCACGGCATAGAGTCGCTAACTAATGAAACTCCTTGGTCTGAAAATAATTTTTATGATGCCTTAAGGTTTAGCAAAGCTGATGTGGTTACTATTGACGGTAAAGTTAATGGGTATGTCATCTATCAGTATGTGATGGATGAAATCCATCTATTAAATATTTCTGTCGCTCCACAATTTATTGGAAAATCAATTGGTTATCAGTTGCTAAAAAGGGTTGTAGATCAATCAAAATATACTTTTAAAAAAAGAATTTTTTTAGAGGTTAGAGAATCAAACCAAAGAGCTATTAAGTTTTATCGTCGAAATGGTTTTCAGGAAGCAGGAGTAAGAAAGAATTATTACAAATTAAATTTTGGTAGAGAGGATGGATTAATTATGCAAAAAAATCTAAGCAAGCCTGTAATTATTCTTCTACTCGATAATGTCTTTAAGTTCTTCTTCAATCTCGCTAGGTTCCGTTTGAGGTGAATACCTTTTTATAACGTTCCCATCTCTATCAACTAAAAACTTTGTAAAGTTCCACTTAATGGCTTCGGTTAAAATTCCAGTTTTTTCCGATTTTAAATATTCATAAAGCGGATGGGTATTTGACCCATTTACTTCAATTTTTTTCATTACAGGAAAATTAACATCGTACTTCGTTTTACAAAAAGTTTGAATTTCCTCATCGGTACCTGGTTCTTGACCCATGAATTGGTTGCAAGGGAAACCAATAACTTGCAAATCTTTCTCATATGAATCCTGAATTTGTTTAAGGCCTTCGTACTGCGGTGTAAGACCACATTTACTAGCTACATTAACTATCAAAATATACTTTCCTTTGTATTCTTCTAAGTTTTTTTCTGCTTCTTTTGAATCCTGAAAATTTATTGAATAGATGTTTGGTTCCACTTTTTCCCCCTATATACTAAGCAAATGTTTTTGGAGGGTAATTATTATGGAATATAGAAAATTAGGCAACACAGACATCGATGTGAGTGTTATTTGCTTAGGAACCATGACTTGGGGACAGCAAAATACGGAAGAAGAAGGTTTTGAGCAAATGGATTACGCCGTTGATCAAGGAGTAAACTTTTTTGATACTGCTGAGTTATATTCTATTCCACCAATGGAAGATACTCAGGGGAGCACTGAGACAATAATTGGCAATTGGTTTGAAAAAAGAGGTAACAGAGAAAAAATTATCCTTGCAACTAAAGTTGCTGGAAGAAGCGGCATGAAATGGTTTCGAGGCGGTGAAACAAGACTTGATAGCGATAATATTACAAAGGCTATTGAAGGAAGCCTTAAAAGACTCAAAACTGACTACGTTGATCTTTATCAACTTCACTGGCCAGATAGACCAATAAACTTATTTGGTGGAGGCCTCTCTTATAAGCATTACGATTTAGAATCAGTAGCCATAGAGGAGACATTAAAAGTTTTGGGTGATTTAGTGAAAGAAGGAAAAATTAGGTACGTTGGCCTTTCCAACGAAACCCCATGGGGCCTGTCCGAATTTATTAAGGCTGCAGAAATGCATGACTTACCTAAAGTTGTGAGCGTTCAAAATGCCTATAACTTGTTAAACAGAATTTATGAAAGTGGGATGTCCGAATTCCATCACAGATCTCAAGTTGGTTTGTTGGCTTACTCACCTCTTGCACAGGGATATCTAACCGGGAAATACCTTGACGGTGCTAGGCCTGCTGGAGCTAGGACTACGTTATTTGAACGAGGCCAAAGATACGAAACGGAACAGGCAGAGGAAATAATAAGGAAGTATGTAAATCTTGCTAATGAATATTCAATGGATCCTGCTTTGATGGCTAATTCATTTGTTAATGATCAAGATTTTGTCACTTCAAATATTATTGGCGCCACAACTATGGAGCAGCTAAAGATTGCTGTTGGCAGTATCGATACAAAGCTTGATGAAGAATGTCTGAAGAAAATTGAAGAAATTCATTACGGATGTCCAAACCCTTGTCCATGAGTGACATTATCTGGGTAGAAGGAACATTCGAAGACTTAAGCGTTCATCAACTTTATGACGTAATGAATCTTCGCCAAGAAGTATTTTTAATAGAGCAAAATACTTCATATCTAGATGCAGATAATGTTGATCAAGACTCGTTTCACTTGCTTGCCTACATAGGATCAAACATTCAAGGCTACAGTCGTCTAATTCCGCCAGGAATAAAGTATAAAGACGCTTCTATAGGAAGAGTGGTTTTACACAAAAAATCTCGTGGCAGTGGGTTAAGTAAAATTTTGATGGATAAATCTATCCATACATGCCAGGTTCTATATCCCGAGACAGACATTAGAATTTCAGCACAACATCCCTTGGTAGATTTTTATCAAGGTTACGGCTTCAAAACTGTTGGAAAAATTTATGATGAGGATGGGATTCCTCATATAGAAATGGTCCTAGAAAAATAATTGAATATTTCTTACCTCAATTTTGGATTCTTGCTTTCATTTATTCTGGGAATAGTTTTCTTAACTTTTGATTTTTTTGAAGATCTTTCTCTTCCGTCCTCAAACTGGGCAATAAAAGTTGGGGACAAATCCGTTTCCATGGAAAGTTATCTAGCTCAGATCAGCCAACTTGATTTCAATAATGACGGGGAAATAGACGCCGAACTTAAAGAGTCAGTGATTGATCAACTCGTCATTGAGCAATTATTGATTATGAAGGCAATCGATGAAGATATTATCCAAAGCGATCCTCTATTGAAAAATAATCTCATCGATTACATGACAAACATCATTTCTAATCAGACCATCTTGAATATTGAGTATGAAGACGTTGAAGAATATTACAAAAATAATCTAGATAAATTTTCTCAAAATAATTTGTATTTAATGGAATCTGATAGTGAATTTATTAATTTACCCAATGATTATCTTACAAAGCAGAAGCTAAGAGATTATTTGGGAGCAGATGCAATTATAAATATTGATATTCTTGAGATCGGCAGTGAAATTAAATTTATCCAAGATGATCAATCGTTTAGTGTTTTGCTTATAGATAAGATAGAAGGGGAACCCGCTTCATTAAACTCGATATTTGACATAGTAAATCAAGAGGCAATAAGGAGCGAAAGAGAGAGGTCTTTTAGAGAATACATAAATGAACTTAAAAAAAGTTATCCAGTTGAAATAAACCCTATCCTATATAAGTAATGAGACTTCTGTCTTTGTATCTCTTATTGACAGCCTCTTTCTTGAGCTCACATGAGCTTCAAAAATTTAACCTGTCCTTAGACTTTCTTGAAACAGAAGAATCCAAGGAAATTGAGATGAATATCAAAGTACCCCGAAACTTATACAGACCATCTTTGGAAGAGAACCTTAACAATGGATTAAATTATGATGCCTGTAACGAAAAAGATTTTGATCTAGTTAATTCAACAGCGAGATACTTAACTTTCAAGAAAAAAATTATTTGTAGCAATTTTCCTAGATCACTTGATGCTAGAAATTTCTTTTCTTTTTATCCAGATCAAACTATTTTGGTGAATATAAAAAAAGAGACCAGCCTTCAAAATCAAACATTTTTAAATAATTCTAAAAGTAAAATTGATTTCAAAGAAGCCGATCAGAATTTTAGTTTTTTTTCTTTAGGATTAAACCACTTTCTAGGGGGCTACGATCATATTGCGTTTGTATCTCTTTTAGCCTTACTGATAATTGGAATAAAACAATTAATTTATCTACTCTCTGGCTTTACCTTAGGCCATGCTATCAGCATTACGTTCTCATCCTTAGGCTTTATTTCTGTAAAAATTTCAATAATTGAAATCCTTATTGGCTACTCAATATTTTTATTGGCTCTGGAGTACTTAACAATTAGACAAGTTAATAAAAATGGAATTATGAAGATAAATTCCATGTTTTGGATATCACTGGTCTGCGTTTCACTTGTCTTCTTTCCAGAAATAACTGTTCTATCCGTAGGCATGGCTTTGATTGGAATTTCTTATCCTTATTTAATTACAAGAAATTCACTCATTAGAATTATTGCGACCGTATTTTTTGGACTTTTGCATGGTTTTGGATTTGCTTCAAACTTATCTAATTTTGATTCTCAATCACTAGTCTCATCTATTATTCTCTTCAACTTGGGAATAGAAGCAGCTCAAATTTTATATGCTTTTTTTCTTCTTTTAGTCCTTAACCTTATTGCAAAAACAAGGCTTATAAGCAGACTATTTTTAAAAGATTTTATCTCTTTGATTGTTTTTTTCTTCTCTACCTTATTCACCACCTTTATCTCTCTCAACAAAACCGTAACCTTTGCTAGGATCAAACCATTTGATTGCTCCTTTTTCTCTTTTCAACCTCCTAGTAATTTGTCTTCCATAGACTATCGCCATACTGGAGATAAAAGTTGACATCAACAGAACCAAAAACATAGGTCCGAATGAGAAAAAAAATTGAGGGAAGTTAAAAACTAGAAAAGTAGCTAAGAGAGAAATGATTGCTGAAGTTGTGAGTCCGCGTAACCACATCCAATTATATTAAAGGATTAGTTAAGTTTATTTAAGTTCTTTAAATGTAATTGAATAGACTTAGATTCTTTAAGTGCCTGCTTATATTGACGTTTTCTCTCATTTACAAGGCTTTTAGGAGCGCTAGAAATAAACTTTTTGTTGCTTAAAGTATTTTCAATATTAGCCAAATTTTTGGTTACTTTCTGTAATTTTTGCTCATTTCTTAATTTTTCTGATATTGGATCTACGTTTCCTTCAAAAGGTATATGAAATTTGAGATCGTGTGAAACAACTATGGCGCAAGGTTTATCTATCTCTAATACTTTTAAATCTTTTATTCCAGCAAGTTTTTTTAAATGATCTGAGTTTTCGAGAATAAAATTCAGTGAAGTTTTATTGCCCGATATAAAAACCTCTTCAAGCTTTAAAGATGCAATACCCATTTCAGCTTTCATGTTTCTTATTGACGATATTGAGTTTTTCAAATTTTCTATTTCTTTGTATTTTGACCCTGAAATTCTTACTTTTTTTGGAAACGATTGATTTAACAAGAATGATTGTTTTTTTCCGGAAGCAATCTGATTCCAGATTTCTTCTGTAATAAAAGGCATAAAAGGATGACAAAGTTTTAAGATTGACTCAAGAATATTCAGCAAACCAGATATGATTCTATCTACTTCGCTTTTCTTAATGTTATCTGAATCAAGTCGATTTTTTGAAAACTCGATGTACCAATCACAAAAATCATTCCATACGAATTCGTAAACACTTTGAGTGGCTAAATCAAATCTATAATTATCCATATGCGTATTCATAGAAACTATCGTGTAATTTAATTTCTCCACGATCCATTTATCTTCGGGAGTTTTTATAAATTGATTAGTCTTTTTGAAACTAGCTGGCTTATTTAATTCAATGAATCTAGAGGCATTCCATAGTTTGTTACAAAAATTTCTATAACCTTCTACGCGCTTCATATCAAAATTAATATCTCTACTTCCAGAAGCAAGAGACAAAAAAGTAAATCTCAAAGCATCAGTACCGTGAGCTTTTATTCCTTGAGGATAATCTTTCTTTGTCTGTTTGATTATCTTCTGCTCGTCGTCTGGATTTAACAGACCAGAAATTCTTTTTGAAATAAGAGCTTCTAAATTTATTCCATCAATAATATCCAAAGGATCAAGAACATTTCCTTTTGACTTAGACATTTTTTGGCCTTCACTATCTCTGATAAGCCCAGTAATGTAGATTTCTTTAAACGGTATTGCCTTTGTGAAATGCTTAGTCATCATTATCATCCGGGCAACCCAAAAAAAGATGATGTCGAAACCAGTCACTAATAATGAGGTAGGGTGATACTTATCTAATCTTTTTGTTTGTTGAGGCCAACCAAGGGTAGCAAAAGTCCACAAAGAGGAAGAAAACCACGTATCCAGAACATCTTGATCTTGAACCAAAGATACTTTTTTATCTAATTTATATTTTTTTCTAATATCTTTCTCGTTTTCTCCACAATATTCACCTCCATCTTGGTCATACCAGATTGGGATTTGATGACCCCACCACAATTGCCTACTAATGCACCAATCTTGAAGCTCGTTCATCCAAGAGAAATAGGTTTTTTTCCAATTATCAGGAATAAAATTGATTGACTTTTTTTTGACCAAGTTCAAGGCTTCCTTACCAATAAGGTCTGTATTTAAATACCATTGATCTGTCAGGTAAGGCTCTAGTATCGTGTCGGATCTTTCTGCTCTTGGAATAGATAATTTATGCGGTTCAATTCTCTCTAACATCTGGATATCTTTTAAAGATTTAATAATTTCTCTCCTAGCATCAAAACGATCCATGCCTGAGAAAGGGGCCGGAGTTTCAGCATTCAAAGTGCCATCAGGATTCAAAATATTTATAGGTTCTAGTCCATGTTTTATGCCTAGTTCATAATCATTAAAATCATGACCAGGAGTGATCTTCAAACAACCAGTACCAAAATCTTTATCGACGTACGGATCAGCAATGATGGGGATATATTTATCGGTAAAAGGTATTTTTGCTTTTAAACCTATTAATTTTTTATATCTTTTGTCTTTGGGATGAACAGCTATTGCCTGATCACCAAACATTGTTTCAGGCCGAGTTGTAGCAACAATAATAAAGCCATCTCCAACTTCGTATTTGATATGCCAAATATTCCCATTTTCTTCTCTCGTAGTTACCTCTAAGTCGGATAAGCCAGTCTCATTTTTGGGATCCCAATTAACCAATCTATTCTTCTTATAAATCAGTCCTTTTTCATAAAGTTCAATGAATACTTTTCTTACAATATGCGCATAATCTTCATCCATGGTGAAAGCTTCATTTTCCCAGTCTAAAGATGCACCTAACCTTCTTAATTGACTTGTGATGGTATTTCCTGACTTGCTTTTCCACTTCCAGACTTCCTTGATAAATCTATCTCTCCCTAATTTATTTTTACTTTTATTTTCCTTTTCAAGATTTCTTTCAACGACTATTTCTGTTGATATGCCAGCATGATCTGTACCTGGTTGCCATAACACATCGTATCCATTCATTCGTTTGTATCTACAAATCGAGTCCATGACAGATGTTTGAAAGCCATGCCCCATGTGAAGAACCCCTGTCACATTTGGGGGCGGAAGCATGATGGAGAAAGCTTTGCTATTTTTCTTTAAGCTTGGTGAAAATAATTTAGATTCTTCCCATTTAGAAGACCACAATCTCTCAATTTTTTTGGGTTGGTATTTAGAATCCATTATCCAATATAGTTTGGTTTAATTCCGTATTCTAAACAAACTTTAAAACTCTCTCTCGCAATCTTTTGATATTCACCGCCATCTTCAATAACCAATTGATAAGAGGATTTAAAATCTTGAAAATTCGAAGGCAATTTTGGGTTCAAATTAATCAAATAAGTATTTTTATTACAAGGATGCTTTATTCCAGGGAAGGAAATCAAAATGGGAGCATCAGGTGAATCTAAATCATTACAGATTTTATGAGGTAGAAAAATATCTGAAATATTTTCCCACAGAAAGTCATCTAATTTTTTTGCTTGATTTAGATCTTCACAATTTATGACAATATAATTTTTTTCGTCAGATTCAATATTTTTCCAATAGAGGTCTTTTGTAAATTGGCAGCAAAACTTTTCTCCCTCGTCTAAGGAAGTTCCAGCCTTGTAAAATTCCATTAATTACGATTGAGACAATAGGTAATTAGTTAAGAGTGGAACAGGTCTACCTCTTGAGGCTTTCGCTTTTCCAGACCCATGAGCTGTCCCGGCTACATCAAGATGTGCCCAAGGATACTTTTTTGTAAACCTTGAAAGGAAACACGCAGCAGTAATTGTTCCAGCTCGCCCACCTATGTTGGCTATATCAGCGAAATTACTATCCAAATCACCTTGATATTCATCCCATAGAGGCAATTGCCATGCTTTGTCCATTGAAGCATGACCAGCATCTATTATTTTGTCGGCTAACTTTTGATTATTACTCATCAAACCTGAAGCAACATGACCTAAAGCTACTATTACTGCTCCAGTTAATGTCGCTATATCTATGACATTTTTGGGTTTAAATCTCTCCACATAGGTGAGTGCATCGCAAAGAACTAATCGTCCTTCTGCATCTGTGTTAAGTATCTCCACAGTTTGCCCTGACATTGTTTTAACAACATCTCCAGGTTTGGTTGCCTTGCTACCAGGCATATTTTCAGCAGAAGCGACTACTCCAATGATATTAGACTTTGGTTTTATCAAAGCAATAGCCTCCATGGTTCCTAGAACGCTCGCAGCCCCACTCATGTCATACTTCATTTCATCCATTGCTGGGCTTGGCTTTAAACTTATACCGCCAGTATCAAAAGTTATGCCTTTTCCAACAATAACTTCCGGTTGTTCCGTTTTTTTTCCACCTTTGTATTCGATAATAATGAACTTAGATTCTTGAACACTCCCATTTCCAACAGACAAAAGACAATGCATTCCAAGCTTTTCCATTTCTTTTTCACCTAGAACTTTCACAGATAGATTTTTATATTTTCTTCCAAGCTCTTTAGCAGTATTTCCAAGGTAAGTGGGCGTACAAATATTTGCAGGAGTATTGCCAAGCTCCTTCATTCTGTTTATCCCAACACCTATGTTAGTCCCAATAGATATTGATTTTCTTAGATCGGTAATATCTTTTTTGGAGTTAATAAGTAAATTTACGGACGCAAGAATATTATTTTTTTGTTCTTTTTTTCCATCAAAAATATATTTATAGGTCGATGATTCCAATTGCATTGAAAGGTTTTGCAAGAACCAAGAAAAATCTCTTTTTTCAAATTTAATTTCTGGAAGAAACAAAGAAGCCTTATTGAATATATTTTTACTGGATTGAGAGTTGCCGTTTTCTTGAATACCAATAATAAGAGTTTCGTTTTTATCAGAAAGCATCTCATTTGGAGAAGTTATAGATAGGTTTATTTTTAAATTTGATGTCATTTATTACTCCTTAGTAAGCCAAATTTCTGTGGGATAATATCACCATAGACAAATTAAAATGTTCAGCATTATATCTAAGTATATTATCAGAAGCTTCTTACAGACTTTTTTAGTTATATTCTCAGTACTATTTTTAGCCTTTTTCTTTCTAAGAAGCATTGATTTCCTAGAGATTGCAGCCAGAGGAGATATGTATCCACAAATTGCCTTGGGTTATATATTTTTTAACATTCCAAGTGTCATTGAGATTATTCTCCCTTTGAGCATCTTCCTCTCAACTTTAATTTGCATTGCAAGAATGAACACAAGTAATGAAATAAATTTCATGAGGCAGATGGGGTTAAAGAGCGGTAACTTTCTTAAAATCCTTGCAATACCAATACTGTTAATGTCTTTTTTTGCACTATTTATATCTCTGATAGTCTCTCCTTATTCTCTTGACTCTTTGTACAAGCTTACAAGTAATCAAACTTTCTCTGATAGATTCAAAATGATGGGAGCAGGGAAGCCTACCTATTTCGAGGATGTGAATACTACCTTTTTTGCCAAAGAATCTAATGACTTTGATTTTGGATTCAGTGAAATATTTGCATCAATTGAACATGAAGATATGGAGATCATTTTAACGGCAGATCAAGTTTCTTCTATACCCACTGACAAATCTACCAACAGATTAACTTTTAAGAATGGGAAAATTGTTGGCCTAGAGATGGAGGGAGACTTTTTGATGAACTTCTCGCACCTAGAATTTACTTTTCCCAGAAAAATTAAAACCTCATCGACCGATCTAAGTCATCTTTCAATGACTAGCTTGATCTCAAATTTAGAGAATAATCGAGAACAATCAGAACTTTTTAAAAGGCTATCAATTTTTGTATTAATTATTGTGAGTGCCTTCGTTGCTCTCAATTTTGGAATTTCAAATCATAGAATTGGCTTCACAGTATCGTTAATTACCGGATCGTTATTCTTTTTGCTTTATTTTGGTATTTATTTAGGTTTGCAAAACTGGACGCTATCTTCTGAGTACAATCCATCTATTTCTTTTGCTGCTTTTCACTTCGTATTTTTTTTGGCAGGTATTTTCCTTAGTTATTTTCTTAATAAAGAGTCACCCATAAATATTTACAGTAGCGGAGTAACTTCAATAAATAACTTCCAATTAATATTTAATCTAGCTCTTCTGACTTTTGTAATTTATATGTTTTTTTACTTTTTAATCTAAATGTTTAAGAGTTTATTTGATATAACTGGTGTGCTGATACAGCTTTCAATCCTCAAAAGCATAGGTTTGGTTTTTCTGATCCTTTTTTCTCTTGATTTCATTCTAATGATGGTGGGTGAGTTACAAAATATATCCGATTATCAGAATTTTGAATCTTTTATAATTTCTTTAGCTTTTAGTCTGCCTAAAAGAATTTATGATGTGGTCCCTTTGGCCTGTTTGATTGGCGCAATAGTTTCATATGGAAGACTTCAAGAGTCTGGAGAACTGATTGCCATAAGGGTTTTGGGAAAATCTTTCAAACAAATCTTCTCTTCAATGCTTCTTCCAATATTTATCCTCTTATCAATAATGCTCACGATAGGGGAATTTGTTATTCCAAGTTCAAATTTGATGTCTGAAGTTTATAAAACAAATCCTCAGCAAGCGCAAAAAGCTCAGTGGTTAACGAGAAAGAATGAACTCATTTACCTAGGTGATATATCTAGCGATAAAATTGATAATTTAAGAATTTATGAATTTAACTCTGAAGGCGATATTGATTCAGTTTTTAAAAAAGATGAGTTTGATCTTTCGCTCGATCAAAAAGAAGCATTTTTTAAAGATAGAGCTTCCGATAATCAAATACAAAAAATATGGAAAGCTCCTTCTAAAATTGAGCTTTCAAAATACATTAAATTAAACAGACAACCTCCATCTTTGCTTTTTCAGAATTTTAAATTTTCAGATAGCACCAGAGAGAAGAACTTATTTCTGTGGCAGTTTTTAAAAAAAATTATACAACCAATATCTGTCTCAATTTTTGTGTTGTTAGCCCTCATCTTCTGCCAAGCATTCTTAAGAGATTATTCCATCACTTATAAGGTACTCACAGGAGTGGTTTTAACAATATTTTTCAACTTTACGGAAAAAATAGCGGGGAACGTTTCCATCGTTTTTGGCTTCAGCCCACTTATAACTACTTTTATTTTTCTTCTTGGGCTTGTAAGTCTTATTTTTCTATTCAGTAAAAGACTTTAAGAGCGAACTATTCTGGTCTTTGAGAAGATATCATTGAGACTTTTTTTATCTGATCTAAACAGAATCACAAAAAAATTTAAACCTGCTATTGATCCAAATAATAAGCCCAACACCAACCTTTGAAGCATAGATTTTATAGAGATTGCTTGATTGTCATCTGCAACTAATTTTATTTTCCAAGCTTGCATTCCAAGGGTTTGTCCATCGTTGAAATGCCAAAAATAAACATAAAAAACAAAAGAAATTAAAAAATACGAAAGAAGCATCAAGTTGCCTCCTAGGAAAGATGAAATCGCACCACCGTTAATGATAACTATCAATAAGGTGAAACTGAGCAATATGCCTGCTATTAAAAGCAGGTCATAAAATAACGCCAATAATCTTCTAAAGAACATACTAGAATTATGATATCTTAAATTCCTATATTTATGATGAATCCAGATACAGAAAATACAGATTCGATCGACCAAGGATTTTTTGGTCATCCAAAAGGCTTAAGAACACTTTTTTTTACCGAACTTTGGGAAAGGATGTCCTATTACGGGATGCGTGG
>LULV01000323.1_pt1 | contig 16516 bp, 18 predicted proteins | sample 728081 | NCBI WGS metagenome assembly LULV01 (sample SAMN03860280, study PRJNA289734) | marine metagenome | biome: seawater column; feature: ocean; material: water; isolation source: Red Sea water column Station 108 - depth 25m | place: Saudi Arabia: Red Sea | collected 2011-10-15 | depth 25 m | reverse complement strand
TACAGTTGAACAACTTGAAGAGAAATTTACAGAAAAAACTAAGGTTCTTGTATGGGTATCTCCATCGAATCCAACCGGGGTTGTCTACTCAAAAGAAGAAGCTGAGGAAATATATAACTGGGCATTTGATAAAAATATCTGGATACTTTCCGATGAGCTTTACGAACATTTAGTTTATGAAGGTGTTACTTCACCATCACCGGCAACTATTGATAAAAATCTTGAGAAAACAATTGTAGTGAATGGTGTTGCCAAAGCATACTCAATGACTGGATGGAGAGTTGGTTGGATAATGGGTAATGATGATGTCATTGGTCTGTCAAAAAAAATTCAGTCTCATGCCACGTCAAACGTTGCAAATATTTCACAAGTAGCTGCATATTCAGCATTAAAAAATGGATTAGACAGTACAAATGAAATGAAGAAAGCATTTGATAAAAGAAGAAATTATGCCCTCAATTTATTTAGAACCTTAGAAAACATAAGGGTTCCAAATGCAACAGGAGCTTTTTACGTTTTTCCTGATGTAAGTCATTACACAAATGGTCTTATAGAAGGAGTAAGCACATCAATAGAGTTTTGCGATTGGTTATTGGAGAAATTCTACATTGCATTTGTACCTGGCGAGGTGTTTGGGAAAGAAGGATTTTTACGTTGTTCTTATGCTCTAAGCGATCAAGATCTAGAGGAAGGCCTCACGAGATTTAAAGACGCTCTAGAATCAATTTAATGAACGAAGTAAAGAAAAAAAGTTTATATTCCTGGTTACTTTTTGATTTAGCAAATACAGTTTATGCATTTGTAATTCCTGGTTTATATTTTTCGGTCTGGCTTGTGAGTGAACAAGGTTGGACAGATCAAGCTTTGGGTCTTGCAACTTCAGGAGCGATGGTAATTGTTGCGCTAACCGGTCCCTGGGTAGGGGCAAGAAGTGATGGTGAACAAGGTAAGAAACCATTATTATTCATTACGACTGCAATATGCATAATAGCAACCTTTCTTCTTGGGACATTTAATGTAAATATATCTGTATTATTATTCATAATTTCATTGATTGGATTTAACCTTGGTTCGGTAGTCTATGATGCTTTACTTGTTTCCGTTAGTAATGAAATTTCATTGATTGGATTTAACCTTGGTTCGGTAGTCTATGATGCTTTACTTGTTTCCGTTAGTAATGAAAATAACAGAGGAAAGATTTCTGGCATGGGAGTTGCGTTTGGATACATGGGATCACTTATAGGATTTGGTGTTGCATCACTCCTTCAGGAATTTGGTTATAGTTATGTAGAAATTTTTAGATCCGTGGCTATTCTTTTTTTATTATTTTCAATTCCTGCATTTTTGTTTATTGAAGAGAAGAAATTTAATATTAACAAAGTAAGTGTAAAATTTAGAGAATCTCTTTATATAGTTGTTAAGTCATGGAAGCATTCCAGAGAATATAAAGGTCTTACAAGATTTCTTATTGGGAGATTCTTTTATGCAGACGCAATTAATACTTTAATTAGTGGTCTACTCGCTGTATATCTTGTCGAAGAGGCTGGACTTACCGCTGAAGACAGTCAAAATTTGCTAGCCTTAGCAATTATCATCTCGATTATCGGTGGTTATGTTTATGGTAAAGCTGGAGATAAATATGGTCCAAGGAAATGCACTTTATTTAGCTTAGGTTGTTGGATGGTTTCATTAATCATTGCTGTTATTTCTACAGAGTTTGATATTGACTGGTTAATTTATGTAACTGGAGTTATTGGTGGCTTCAATATTGGTGGAATATTTGCGGTTGACAGAGTATTCATGACAAGACTGAGTCCAAAAGAACATCTTGGTGAATTTTATGGTTTATATTCTACTGTTGGAAGATTTGCAACAATTGTAGGTCCGATTTTGTGGGGCTTTATTGTTAATACTTTAAATTTAGGTCGAAATACTGCCATGTTGTCACTTGTTGTACTCTTAATGATTTCATTTTTTATAATCAGAGGTGTATCTGATGAAAGCAATATTGTAAATTAAGTTTTTAGAAAAAGAAAAACCTTTTTTTCTTTTTGAATGTATTTAATTCTTCTCGTGTATTTTTTAGTTTTTCTCTTAAAAATTCACTTTCAGCCTCTGCTTTTGCTGCCCTCTCTCTAGCTTCAGCCATTAACTTATCAGCCTCATGTAAATTTCCTAGTTGGTCTAATACTTTCTTCCAAGCAGAAATTGGAACGAGCATGTTTTCTTCTTCTTGAGTTTGATTTACATCATCAACATTTTCATTAATTTCTTCATTTATTGTTTCCTTTTCGATATCTGAATCAGAAACTTGGTTTTTATCCTCAGAAGAGAAGAAATTATATTTCTGCGACATTCTTTCTTCGTAACTACTCATTAAATAAAATCATCTTTCATTGTTTCCAAAGTAGGGTTTTTAAACTTAAATCCTTCTTTTAATAGTTTTTGAGGAATTGCTCTTATACTGTTTAAACCAAGTTGCTCACCTAGTTCCCAGCCAACAGCTAATCTCATTATTATTGGCGGTAAAGGAGGAGCAAAGAAAGCCTTATCCATAATTTTGGCAATGGCTCTTGAAAATTCTTTTTGTTGCAAAGGTTCAGGAGCAGTCACATTCACAGCGCCATCGATATTTTCATTTTCTAAACAAAATACGAATGCTTCCGCCATGTCATAAACAGATACCCAAGAAAAATATTGCTTACCATCTCCAATTGGACCAGATAAATTTAATTTTGAAATAAGTGTAAATATTTGTGTTGCGATATTTCCCTTCCCTAAAACAATTCCAGCTCTACACTTCATTACTCTTACACCCATCTTTTCAATTTCATATAATGGTTCTTCCCAACATTCTTCTGCTACCATTTGTAAAAATTGACCTCGATTAAAAGAGGTTTCTTCGGTAACTATCTCATCTCCGTGATCTCCATAAATATCATTTCCAGATGCAGTAATAAATATTTTCGGATATTTTTCACAAGATTTGTATGTATCCACAAAAAGATCAGATGCCCACTTCCTGGACCAATAAATTCTTGATTTTCTTTCTTTGGACCAACGACCACCAGCAAATGGGAGGAAGCCTAATATATCTTGTGGGGCTATACTTTCTCCAGCTAAATGGATTATTGCATCAAGTTCTTGAAATTTATCTTTATCTATTTCCTTCTTTGCTGGGCTCCAATATATTTCATCATCATTCTTCACTTCTCTTCTTACAAATCTTTTAACTTCATGGCCAGAATCCTTTAAAATTTTTATTGTTTTTTTACCAATAAAACCAGAGGCACCTGTGACCCCAACTATCATTCTTCCTCATCTCCATAAAAAAGAAAGAAATCTTCAATTAGCTTCTCAAAGTCTGTAACTGCAGTTCCCATGTTTTTTGTAAAATTGATAGTAACAACATTCGATTGAATAAAAATATTTTCAATATCATTTGAGAATTGAAATAATTTCATGGCTAATTGTGCACTAATTTCATTTGTTAATGAAGCGTGGGCTATATTGTGATATGTTTCACCGTCTTGTCCTGATAATGATCTGTTTAAATCGAATATGACATTTTTTCCAAATTGAGTTGTTTTTAATTCAATTTTCTGACCCATTAAAATTCACCAATCTTCATTACTCTAATAAGGTTAGTTGCTGCCTCTTTATTTGGAGGTGAACCAGCGACAATAACTACTTTATCATTTTTTAAAAAATTCATCTCTTCAGTTAACCATTGGTTTGCAATCGCAAACATCTCATCAGTAGTTTCCAATCTCTCTATCTTTATCTGCTCTACTCCCCATATCAAATTGAGTTGATTAAAAGTCTTTTCAACAGTTGTAAATGTAAAAATTGGAGCGTCTGGTCGATGATTTGAAATCAACAATGCTGTTTTACCAGTTTCAGTAAAAGCTACGATTGCCTTTGCATTAGAATCATTTGCTACTTGTACTGCAGCTTTTGAAAGAGAATTTGTTAGTTCATCAGAAGTCAATATGTCTTTAGATGAAGTTATTTTTGTACCAGAAACACTATCTACCTCACTACAAATCTTTGCCATGGCACTGACAACTTCAATTGGGTTTTCACCGATTGAGGTTTCCGCTGACAACATTACAGCATCAGTTCCATCGAGTATTGCATTTGTAATATCCGAAACCTCTGCTCTTGTAGGCCTATGAGAAGAAATCATAGAAGTTAACATTTCAGTAGCTGTAATCGTTATTTTTCCCTGTAAATTTGTTTCATTTAATATCTCTTTTTGAACGAGCGGAATTCTCTCAAGAGGAAGCTGTACACCTAAATCACCCCTTGCTACCATTACTCCATCTGACTCTTGAATAATTGATTTTAGATTTTTTACTGCAGACTTAAGTTCAATTTTAGCTATTACTTTTGTATCATCATCAATGTATTTCTTGACATTTATAATATCTTCTGCGTTTCGAACAAAAGAAACAGCAACAAAATCAACCCCAAGTTGATTGCCGAACTCTAAATCTTCAATATCTTTTTTTGTTAAAGTTGAAACTGATAAATTAGAATCTGGGAAAGCAACCCCTTGATTTGCCCTTAATTCTCCACCAATCTCTACATCAGCAAGAACTTTATTTTTTTCTTTTTTTGTAACTCTTAAGGACAATTTTCCATCATCAATTAATATTCGTTCACCTTCACTCACATCTTCAAATAACTGATCATAATTTATAACGATATTTTCATTATTTTTCTTGGAATCTTCATTGAATATTTCAATTTCAGCTCCTTGAGATAGATCAAATGATTGTTCCAAATGGCCTGTTCTTATTTTTGGACCCTGAATATCTTGCATTATTGCAATCTTTTTATTTGATGATCTAGCCCAATCTACTATTTGTTTATATTCGTCATTAGATCCATGTGAAAAATTTAACCTTAAAACATTAGCTCCTGCATCAATAATTTCATTGATGGCCTCTTTAGAATGAATACTTGGACCTACTGTTGCAATTATTTTAGTTTTTCTAGTCATTTCAATATATAACTTAATAGCATGGAATATGTAAAGTGTTGTAATGTTAAAAAATTTTTTGATAGGTATCCCCGTAAGAAATTTTAAAAATCCTATGTCTAGACTTGAAAATGTTCTGAGTGTCGAAAAAAGAATAGAACTTTCAAAAGGAATGTTTGAAAATATAGTGAAATCATTTAAAAATGAAGACACAAATATTGTTTGTATCACAAATGATGAGCTTGTTATTGATTACTGTAAGAACAATGATATTGAGATATTCTCAGCCAGAAAAAAGGGTTTAAATTTTGAGCTAGAAGAGTTTCTTCATTCTTATGAATATGAATATTGGACTATCTGCCATGCTGACCTGCCATACCTAAACAATTTTTATGCACAAGAATGGATAAAAGAATGCAAGTCATCCCAGATTGTAATATGTTCAAGTAAAGATAGCGGAACTCCGCTACTTGGGGGAAATATTAAAATTAAAAAATTAATGTATGGTAAAAATAGTTTTGATAATCACATGAATATTTTTCTTCAAGAGAATTTAGATATCAAAAAATCATTTAATAAAGAATTTAGTTTTGAGATAGATGATGAAGAAGATTTCAATAGTTTTCTTCAGCATAGACCAAGGTGGTCTAAGAATTTAGAGTTTTAGCAGCCCCGACCGGATTTGAACCGGCGTTTCCGCCTTGTTACACCATCCCCGAAAGGTAGCAGCCCCGACCGGATTCGAACCGGCGTTTCTGGGTTGAAAACCCAGCGTCCTAGGCCTCTGGACGACGGGGCCGTATTTGTATAAGAATATAGTAACTTATATATTATTTGTTACAAATTATCAATCTTTTCGGCAATTCTTGCAATTGTAGAAGATTGACCTAGTGCGTAAATGGATTCAAATAATGGTGGACTTATTTTTGTACCAGTTATTGCAACTCTTGCAGCCTGGAACCCTTCTTTAGGTTTTAAATCAAGTTTCTTTAGTTGTTCACGCATCATTGCTTCAATTTTGTCTAGTTCAAAATCTTTCATTGTTTTAAATTCATTTCGAATGTTCGTAAGATAATCCTGTGCAGATTTTGAATTAACTTCTTCCCATTCGTCCTTGTCAACATTAAATGGCTCATCGAGTAGAAATTCAACCTGTCCCATTAAGTCCTTTAATGTTTCAAGACGCTCTTGGACAACAGAAAGAATTAAATTGATCCTTTCAATTTCCTCGCTAAATAGCTCTCTTGATAATGAAGTTTCAATTGTCTCAAGAGCAATCTTATTAAACGTTTTTTCATCATACTCTCTTATATATTGACCATTCATCCAAAGAAGCTTTTGTGTATCAAAAATTGCTGGGTTAGCTAAAACGTTTTTTAAATCAAAATTATTAATTGCAAATTCTTTATCAAATATTTCTAAATCATTTCCTGGGGACCAACCAAGAATCGACATATAATTAAACATTGTTTCAGATAAAACTCCACGTTCTCTAAAAGATGAGACTGAAGTATCACCATGCCTTTTACTTAATTTTTTTCCATCTGGACCAAACAATAATGGAAGATGGCAAAAATCAGGAACTTCTGCATTTAATGCATTCATTATCATTATATGTTTTGGAGTGGAAGAAAGGATGTCCTCTCCTCTAGCGATTATTGTTATTTCATAGTCAATATCATCTACAGTCGAAGCTAAGTGATATGTTGGGCTTTTATCAGATCTTAATATTACAAAATCCTCAACATCATTCGTATTAAATTTCATATCCCCTCTTACATAGTCTTGGAAAAATATCTCTTTATCTTTTTCAACTCTAAACCTCACTGCTCCATCATCTTCATATGCAAAATCATTTTTAAGTAGTTGATTTACTACTTCCTCATACCTTCCAAATCTATCTGACTGTTTATAAGAATTTGAATCACTTAATTCATAACCCTCATCCCAGTCGATACCAAGCCATGAAAGATTTTGTACAATATTTTCAATATATTCTGGGGTGGTTCTTTCAGTATCAGTATCGTCTATTCTGAGAAGAAATTTACCATTATTTTTTCTTGCATAAAGCCAGTTAAATAATGCCGTTCTTGCATTGCCAATATGAAGCTCTCCGGTAGGTGATGGCGCAATTCTTAATTTCATAATTTACTCAACTGAATTTATTAAGGTTCCAAGTGTCTCAATTTCAATTTTAATTTCATCTCCAGGTTTAACTTGACTAACCCCTTCAGGTGTACCCGTCATCACAACATCGCCTGGAAGTAATGTCATAATTGAAGTAACAAATTCTAATATTTCACCGATTGAATAGATCATATCTCGACTGTTACCATCCTGTTTAAGTTCACCATTGACAAATGCTTTAATGTTGAGTTCTGGATTATTTGTAAACTCTGTTTGGATAAATGGTCCTAAGGGACAAAATGTGTCAAAACCCTTTGCTCTTGTAAAGTGACCTGTTTTGCCTTGTAGTACTCTTTCTGATAAATCATTAGCTGCAGTTAATCCAAGGACATGTTCCGTCCAATTTTCTCTAGAAATATTTTTACTGACTTTTGAAATCACTAGTGCTAGTTCTGCTTCATGATCAACATGTTGACCTATTTTTGGATATATTATATTTTGACCAGTCCCAATTACCGAGGTTGAAGGTTTAATAAAAAATACTGGATTATCTGCCTGATACTCATATCCAGGCAATCCCATTTCTTCAGCATGTTTTGCATAGTTTTTTGCTACTGCAACAACTTTTGATGGTAAGACTGGTGCTAATAATTCAATTTCATCAAGTTCATAGATTTCTTCTGTACTTTCCCAGACAACTAGAGGTGACCCCTCATAACGAACAACTTTGTCGTCAATTAACTCTCCATAAAAGATTTCATTTTGATGTTTTGCTCTTACAATTTTCATACTTTTAACAATATTAAGGCATTAGAAAAATAGAGTGTTTAGTAAAAATTAAATATTGATAAAAGGTGTGTGCCTTTATTTTTTTCCTTAGAGCATTTAATTAACAATTCTTCAGATAGATCACCAAGGCTATTTTCAGTTATTCTTAATATACCCAATATATGGTGAAGATCATATACTGTTGGAGCTCTACCAAAATGAGCTGCTCTATTAATCATTAGGTTTGTAACAATCGATGAAACTAATTTATTTCTTGGATGGTTACCCCATAAAGTTTTGTACTTGTTCACTATTTTTAATGCAAAACCACTGTCTGGTCCAGTACTTCCAAAAACTTCTTTGTCGTTTGGATCAAGATTTTCTGCAAGTCTTTTAGAGTTTTTCCTCGGGACAGGCATTACCGGGTCGTTTATTCTTTTAATTTTATCTAAATTGATATTTGGTTCTTGAGGCATTAAATCAATGTTATATATGATTTAAAATTATCGTCCTTTGCATTAACCACATCTTCATATGAATCAATTATGTCTGAAGTGATTTTTCCAACCTGCCCATCAGATATATCACCTTTATCAATACTTACTACCCCAATAACACCCGTTGCAGTTCCAGTAAAAAATACCTCATCCGCAGTTTTAAGATCTTCAACAGTAAGGTTTTTTTCTTCAATTGGTATATTTTTCTGTTCAGCAATCTCAATTACTGTTCTTCTGGTAATTCCATTTAGGGCACCTGTGGAATTTGGAGGTGTGAAAATATTATTGTCTTTAACAATAAAAATATTTTGTCCACTGCCCTCAGCAACTGTTCCATCATCACCCAACATTATTGCGTCATCATAACCATTCTCAACAGCATCAATCTTGGCTAATGTGGAGTTCATGTAGCCTCCAACACCTTTTGCTAAAGGTATAAAACTCGTCGGACTAATTCTTCTCCATCTTGAAATACAAACGTTGACACCTTGATTGACTGCCTCGTCTCCTAAATAAGCTCCCCAGTACCACGCTGCTATTGAAACCCTTACAGGAACATCTTTTGGAAGAAGCCCCATTTCTCCTTCACCAAAAAAAACTAATGGTCTGATGTATGCCGATTCAAGCTTGTTTTTACTCACAACATCTTTTATTGCTTCGAAGATAACTTCTTTAGTGTACGGAATTTTTAAATTATACGAATCAGCTGAAGCAAATAATCTATCAACATGGTCATTAAGTCTAAAAATTGAGACACCTTTTTCTGTATTTCTTGCTCTTATACCTTCAAACACACCAGTCCCATAATGCAGAGTGTGTGTCATTACATTTATCTGAGCACTGTCCCAGTCTACAAATTTACCATCAAACCATATAAAATCGGATTTTTCCACAGTAAATAAATACTACACCTTTTAAAAGGTCTATCCAAGAAAAATACTATTATTCAAATTGTGAAACGATTTATTGCTTCAGGATTTGGGGTTGGCCTTTTTTGGGAGGTATTTTTTAAAAATAAAAAAGGTGGAGGCACTTTTGCCTCTTTACTATTAATATTTGAAATCTATTTCGGCAATAGTCTGTTTGGGATATGGAACACTCTTAACTTATTCATATTATTTATTGTTTTAATTATTTTATATTTTGTAACTGTCGACGATGATGATGCATCCTCTGATCCAAGCTGGATTACGCTAGATGAGATTTGTGGAATGAGTCTTGTAACAATAGGTTCTGGGGCTGAATTGTTACCTTTATTGTCTGGTTTTCTAGTTTTTAGATTAAGTGATATTCTTAAGCAACCATCTTTTGTTGGAGAATTGGAGAAGCTTCCAGGGAAATTAGGAGTTCTCTACGATGATCTTGGGGCTGGGTTTATTGGATTAATATCAGCTATGATTGTGAATCAAATTATCCAAATAACTCTTTAAGTAAGATATCTTTTACAGATCCAGGATTAACCTTATTCACTGAGCTTTTCATTACTTGACCAACTAAAAAACCAACAAGTTTGTCTTCGGGATCTTCTAATCTTTCAACAATATCTTGATTTTCTTTAATTACTGAAGTTACAAGTGTTTTTATTTCCTCATCATCTGAAGATTGGATAAGATTGTTATCGGTTGCATAAGATTTAGGATCAATATCCTCACCTAACAATTTTGCAAGAATATCTTTTGCTGATGTAAAAGAAACCTCATTAGTTTCAAACAAATTTATTAAATTAGAAATTTTTTCTGAATCAACCCAGTCAGGTAACTCATCAATTTCTGCTTTCCTCATTTGTCCCTGTAGTTCCCCTGTAAGGAAATTAAATGTTGATTTACTATCTTTAGTATTTTCAACGGTAGACAAATAAAGATCATATAACCACTTATCACCTTTATCTAAATAGTTTGAATCTGATAAAGATAACCCGGATTCTTTTAAAGTTTTTCTTTTATCTGCAGGTAAGTTTTGTATCTTCTTTTTTGAATTATTAATAAATTCTTCATCAATAATCATATTTGGTAAATCTGGATCTGAAAAATATCTATAATCAGCACTTCCCTCTTTTGTTCGCATTGATATAGTGACTTGTTTATTCTCATCCCAATGCCTAGTTTCCTGAATTACAGATTCACCTTTTTCAATTTGTTTGGACTGTCTCATGATTTCATAATCGATTGCTTTTTCTAATGACTTCAATGAATTCATATTTTTAATCTCTACCTTAGTTCCAAGTTCACTTGAATCTTTGTTTGCTACTGATATATTTGCATCAAATCTTAAATTTCCTTTTTCTAATTTGCCTTTTGAAATTCCAAGATCAATGACTAATTGTCGTAATTCTTCAATATAAGCAACAGCCATTTTTGAAGTTGATATAACTGGCTTAGTTACAACTTCTACTAATGGAATGCCTGATCTATTGAAATCTAAAAGTGTACTAGTTGCAGAATCAATCCTACCTGAACCGATATGAACACTTTTTCCTGTATCTTCTTCCATATGTACTCTTTCAATTTCAACTGAATGAAGTTCCTCATCTAAAACAATTTCTAAAGACCCATTAACTCCTACAGGAAAATCAAATTGAGAAATTTGATAGTTTTTTGGCAAGTCAGGATAAAAATAGTTCTTTCTATGAAACATGCCTTCATTAGTAATTTTGCAATTTGCACCCAATGAAAGCATAACTATATATTCAATAGCTGTTTTATTTGGTACTGGTAAAGCACCTGGAAGACCTAAGCATGTTGGACAAACGCTAATATTAGGTTCATCAGTTTCAACTACTTCGCACGAACAGAACATTTTTGATTTTGTATCTAGTTCAACGTGAGTTTCCATTCCAATTGTTGCTTTAAGATTCATTATTTTCCTTTAATAAATTTGGAGAAGAATTAAATTCAACCATTTCCTCAATGGATTCTGCAAAATCAATGAGTGAATAATCTGAACAAGGCTTGCCCATTATCTGTACTGATAAGGGTAAGTTATTTTCTGATAACCCAGTTGGTATGCTTATGGCTGGTAAGCCAGCAAGATTGGCTGGAATTGTACATAAATCAGACAAATACATCTCAAGTGGATTCTTTGTTTTTTCACCAAAACCAAATGCGGGTGTAGGAGTCGTTGGTGACAAAATAAAGTCAACTTTGTCGAATGCAGTTTTAAAATCAGTGATAATTTTTGATCTCACTTTTAAAGCTCTGCCGTAATATTCATCAAAATATCCAGCGGATAAAGCATATGTTCCTAATAAAATTCTTTTTTTAACTTCTTCACCAAATCCAACCGAGCGTGTTTTATTCATCATTTCATAACTTGTCGATGCATCTTCTCTAATGCCATATCTGACTCCATCAAATCTTGATAAATTTGCAGAACATTCCGCAGGCGCAATAAGGTAATAAACTGACAACGCCATTTCAGTAAGAGGTAGAGAAATTTCAGTCACATCATGTCCTTTTTCTTTAAGTAGATTGACTACTTTGTTAACTTCATTTTGAGACTCATTTGAGACTCCTTCTTGCATAAGTTCCTTCAAAATTCCGATTTTTATTTTTTTATTATCTAGTTTTGTAAATTCAGGAGTTATTGATGTTGCGTCCTTACTGTCATATCCTTGAATTTCATTGAATATAATTCGTGTGTCATCCACTGTATTTGTAATTGGACCAATTTGATCTAGAGAAGATGCAAATGCTATCAATCCGTATCTTGAGACTGTTCCATAGGTTGGCTTGAACCCAACTACTCCACAAAATGAAGCAGGCTGCCTTATTGATCCACCTGTATCACTTCCTAATGATGCTACAGCCGAACCTGCAGAAACTACTGCTGCCGAACCTCCAGAGGATCCACCGGGCACAAAATCAGGATTCCAAGGATTCTTTGTAGGACCATAAGCGGAATTTTCTGTTGAGGAACCCATTGCAAATTCATCAAGATTCGTTTTTCCTGTAAAAATTGTTCCTGCTTTTTTTAGACTTGTGACAACCGTTGCATCATATGGTGAAACATAGTTGGAAAGCATTTTTGATGAACATGTTGTCTTATATCCATAGATATTGATATTGTCTTTTATTGCGATTGGAATTCCATCGAGTAGTCCCAAACTCTCATTTTTTGTATATCGATTATCAGACTCTTTAGACAATTTTAAACCCTCATCATAAAATAATTCTAAATGTGCATGAAGTACGGATTCTGTGTAAGAAGCTGTTTCATATACTTGTTCAAATAATTCAGATGGTTTCATTTCTTTATTCTGAAAGAGTTCATTTATCTTGGAAATTGAAGGTATTTTCTCTGCCATGTCTATTTATTCTATGGATGGAGGTACAACAAAGTGACCATCCTTCGTTTCAGGAGAATTCATCATTGCATCCTCGTGTTTCAATGATTCTTTTGATTCATCCTTTCTCAATTCCAGGACCTTACTTAAAGGATGAATGTCAATTTTTTCATCTTTTACATCAATATTTTTCAAAGCGTCAACATGTTCAAGAATTATTTGTAAATCTTTTTGAAGTTTGGCTTTTTCTTCTTCACTAAGTTCTATAGAAGCAAGATTTGATATATCATCAATGTTAAAATTTTCGCTCATGTAACACTCTCAAGAAATTTATTTAATATCTCATAAGATTCTAATATTTCATTTTTAATAACAAATTCATCTGAAGTATGAGCTAGTAATGGATCACCAGGCCCAAAATTTAGTGCTGGGATGCCATCATTAGTAAATCTCGCCACGTCTGTCCATCCTTGTTTTGGAGTGACCTTTAGACCTGTAGAGTTTATAAAATCGCTGATTATATCAAGATTTTTATTTGGTAACGCTCCAACAGAAATGTCTTTTACACTTACATTTCCAAACTTTTGTAACTCATCAGTAATATATTTTTCTGCATCCTCAGCGGAGAAAGAAGGGACAAACCTAAAATTTACATTAAGAGTGATGTCAGGTGGCGTTACATTATTTGCCACCCCACCATTTATTCTTGTTACAGTTATTACCTGTTTATAAATTAATCCATCAATTTCGTAATCTTTTATTTCATTCTTTAATAAAAATTCACTCAATTCTTTAAGTTTAAAAAATGGATTCTCTCCCATCCAAGGTCTTGCAGAGTGGCTTGAAACACCAGGAATGACTAATGTTGCGTTAAGTGTTCCATTGCAACCTAGTTGACACTCCAAACTACTTGGCTCCATAACAATTGCTAATTCAATAGAAAAATCTTCCTTCAATTTACTCATTAGATTGTTAAGTCCATTTTGTTCTGGAGTTCCTTCTTCTCCTGTATAAAAAACACCAACTACATTATCCCTTTCATCAAGTATGGTCTGAATCATGACTGCAACTCCAGCCTTCATATCAACAGCTCCCCGACCATAAATATTTTCTTCATCGGAATAATTTTTTTGGCTTTCATGAATAGGAACAGTATCAAGATGTCCAACTAATGCTATTTTGGGATTTGAATCAGGAATATTAACAATCAAACCCCCTTCATCTTTAAATATATTTCCTTTATATCCAGAATCCAGAAGAAAACTTTCAATAAAGTTGATTAATTCCTGTTCATCACCAGTTACTGATTCAATATCTATTAATCTTTGGGTCAATTCGTTTAGGTTCAAACGTCAACTCCAAATGTTCTTAGTGCCTCATTTAATGAAGTTTTCTCGTTCGTTGATTCTTTTCTCTGTCCAATAATTAGTGCACATTGAACTTCAAATTCTCCACTTGGAAATTTCTTTGGTCTGGTACCAGGAATTACAACAGAGTTTTCAGGGACAATTCCTTTGTGCTCAATAGGCTTTTCACCAGAAACATCAATCACTGGAGTAGAAGAAGTTATCGTAACGTTTGCGCCTATAACAGCTCCTTTACCAATTCTTACACCCTCAACAATTATTGCTCTGGATCCAATAAAAGCACCATCCTCGATAATTACTGGCATTGCAGAAGGCGGTTCTAAAACTCCTCCAATTCCAACCCCACCAGATAAATGAACATTTTTTCCAATTTGAGCACATGAACCAACTGTTGCCCAAGTATCAACCATTGTTCCAGAACCAACATAAGCTCCAATATTTACGAAACCGGGCATTACAACTACTCCAGGCTCACAAAATGCTCCATACCTCACAACTCCCGGAGGAACTACTCTAATTTTTAAATCTTCATAATTTTTCTTTGGTTCTAATTTATCAAAATAAGTGACATCGCCTGATGAAATGACTTTTAGATTTTCTATGGTGAAATAATGTAGTATTGATTTCTTTACCCATTCATTGACCAACCATTCACCATCGACTTGTTCTGCAACTCTTATCTTGCCATTATCTAATGCCTCAATAGTCTGCCTAATTGAAGTAATATCTTCACTTGAAATATTCTCAGCATCAATGTTTTCAATGTTTTCTTTTAATTTTTCAATATTCATATTGGTCTCTTTTTAGTTATTAGATAGTATTTTAATGTATGAGTAAAAACACTTACAGATTTATTATTCTTTTATTAACTGGGCTACTAATTTTTGTTATTTGGTGGGGAGTCTCATTTTCTCGAAATAACTCAGAGATTGTTGAGTTGCCACAAGTTATTGAAGATATTTATCCACTTCCAAACGATCAGGTGCCTCAACAATCAAGTATCATTGTTGATGTCCCTGTAGGATATGAAATCGTACTAATTGTAGATAATTACATCATCCCATCTCAAGAAATTTTATTTCAAGATGCAATTGGACTGGCAACTTGGAGACCAGGGCCAAATAAATCATTTGAATCGTGGACAGCTGGAAAGCATACTGTAGTTGTTCAATGGTCAAAAACAACTGGACTCCCTGATGTGGGTGAATTCAGCTGGATTTTTTATACTTACTAATTAATTCTTTAAATTTGGTTTCATCCAGAGTCTGAACACCAAGAGTTTTTGCTTTCTCTAACTTAGAACCTGGTTTTGCTCCATATATTAAGTAATCTGTATTTTTAGAAACTGAAGTTGTCACAGTGCCACCATAGCTTTCTAAAATGTCGACAACATCTTGTCTTGAATAATTATCTAACGTCCCTGTTATTACAAATGTGTTTCCTGTATTAATAATTGAGATGTACGTTTCCCAATAAATCTAATGCCTAATGCAGTCAATAATTTTTCAGGGGAAGCATTCGTGGATGATTTAATTGCATTTAATAGGTTGTTTGTTTTCTTTTTCTCCCATGAGGGTAGATCAATCAAATCTTCATATTTAAGACTGTAAATATCTTCTACATTATTAATTAGTTTGCTCTCCAACAAAGTCTCAACAGTCTCCCTACCAAGCCCATCTATCTCAAGACCTGATTTAGATCCAAAAAAGATTATCGCCTCTTTCTTTGCTAAATTACAGGATTGTCCACCTTCACATCTAGGTACTTTTTCTTCATCAATTAACTCTATTGAAAATTCCCCACATGGACATTTCTTAGGAAGTTCCCATTTTTTTTGGCTTCCATCTCTTCTATCTTTAAGTGAAGAGACAACTTCGGGTATTACATCACCTGCACGTCTTACAATAACGTAATCATTGATTCTCAAATCTTTTCTTTTTATTTCATCTGGATTATGAAGTGTTGCAAAAGAAACCTTTGCCCCTCCAACATCTATTGGTTCAAGTACAGCTACTGGTGTAATTGCCCCAGTTCGACCTGTCTGTAATTTTATATCCTTAAGTATTGTTGTTTGTTCCTCTGAAGGAAATTTAAAAGCAACAGCCCATCTTGGTGATTTTGATGTATACCCTAACTCATCTTGAGCCTGAAGAGAATCAACTTTAAGAACTGCCCCATCAATTTGGTATGAATATTTTGATCTTGACTCTTTAATTAATTCAACACTTTTTTCAATATCTTTTTGACTATGTGAAATATCAATCTTGTTTGTCTCAAAACCTAGTTCATTCATCAAACTGTTGTTTTTGGAATGAAAATTATTTTTGTTTTCTTGCTCGTAAATTATTAGTTGATATGCGAGAAGTCTTAGGTCTCGATTAGATGTTATTGAAGCATCTTTTTGTCTGAGTGAGCCTGCAGCAGCATTTCTTGAATTAATAAATGTACTAGTTCCCTCTTTTCTTATTCTTGAAAGAGATTTTTTTTC
>LULV01000468.1_pt1 | contig 16911 bp, 17 predicted proteins | sample 728081 | NCBI WGS metagenome assembly LULV01 (sample SAMN03860280, study PRJNA289734) | marine metagenome | biome: seawater column; feature: ocean; material: water; isolation source: Red Sea water column Station 108 - depth 25m | place: Saudi Arabia: Red Sea | collected 2011-10-15 | depth 25 m | reverse complement strand
AAATAGAGAGCAGCCTGATTCGGTAATAATTCAACTTGGAGGTCAAACTCCATTAAAACTTGCAAAAAATATATCCAAAGAAGGTTTTAATATTGCTGGGTCATCATTAGATGTAATTGACAAAACAGAAGATAGAGACCTATTTCAAAAACTATGTTTGGAGCAGAATATTCGACAACCAGAATCTAAAATTGCAAAAAATGAGAACGAGCTAGTTGAAGCTGTAAAAGAAATAGGTTTTCCAGTCTTGTTACGGCCTAGTTATGTATTAGGTGGAAGAGCCATGAGGGTTGTTCAAACTGATGAAGAACTTGAAAATTATTTGGATATATTAGCGAGTGCAGATGAAGATGGTAATCCATTTAAATCTGGTCCTCTTTTGGTTGATCAATTTTTAACTGAGACTATTGAGATTGATGTTGACTTAATTTCTGATGGAAAAGAGGTTTATATAGCTGGAATTTTAGAACATCTTGAGCCTGCTGGAGTACATAGTGGTGATTCTACAGCAGTCATTCCTCCTTATAGTGTCAATGAGGAAATGTTGAAAGAGGTAGAAGAAAAAAGTAAAAAGCTTGCTTTAGGTCTAAATGTAAAGGGACTTCTAAATATACAATTTGCCATTAAAGATGAAGAATTATTCATATTAGAAGCGAACCCTAGAGCATCAAGAACAATGCCATTCGTTGCAAAAGTAACAGGAAATCAAATTATTAAAGCTGGAACATTATTAATGCTTGGTTATTCAATTGATGAAGTTAGAAATAAGACTAAATACTTGAGTAGCTCATCAAATAAAGTTGCAATTAAAAAGGCTATATTTCCATGGTCTAGATTTCCGGCAGAAGACACTATGTTAGGACCGGAAATGAAAGCAACTGGTGAAGTACTAGGAGTTGGAAAAGAGTTTGGTACTGCATTAAATAAAGCATATGCAGCTGCAGGTGTAGAAATTAATAATAAAGAGAAAGGGATTTTTGTAACTTTAAGTGACAGCGAAAAGCCAAATTTTATTAAGACAGTAAATAAATATCTTGAACTTGGCTTCACACTTTACTCAACTGAAGGAACAGGAAAATTTCTTAAAACTAATGGTATTGATTCAGTAATAGTTGGTAAAGCTGATGACTTAGGACAAACTTCGTTAACAATAATTGAAGATAAATTAGTTTCTTTAGTAATCAATACACCAACATATGCAAATGAATTGTCAGATGGTTGGAAAATTAGACGTTTATCACATGAAACTGGAGTGGCGGTTGTTTCGTCTGTAAGAGAAGCTGATGCATTTATTGAAGCATTTCTAAATCAGAACTTAGTGTTAGATGATCTGGAGGTTATACAAGATGTCAGTTAAACCAATTTTCTTTGCGCTCGATGGTAAGTCCCTAATTGATTCAAATACAAGCAAGATTGTTAAAGATGAGTTTCAAATAGCTAAAGACTCAAATTTAGAAGGCGTTATTTGCCCAGCATCTGAAATTGCTAATACAACAAATTTATTTGATCTAATTGTTACACCAGGAATTAGATTAGAAAATGATTTACATGGAGATCAAAAAAACATAACTACTCCTAAAAAGGCTATCGAGCTTGGAGCAAAATATATTGTTATGGGACGATCAATTAAAAATAATCCTTCAATGGTAATAAATGAATTAGAAGTATGAATAAATTTATTGCAGCACCTTTTGGAAACTACATAAAGACTAAAAACACTATTTCAGTATCTGGTAGTTGGACCGTTGAAAAAAGAACAGGTCGAATTGTTCAAATAGTTAAAACTTTACGATATACAAAACGTGGATGGGTTAACAAAATTGGTTTAAGAAATCCTGGTTTAACAATTGGACTTCCTAAACATAAGACTGGTGAAGTCTTTTCAATTGCAGGAATAGAAAAAGATGACTGGAGATTATTTGCGGAAAAAATACCAAATGATTTCAATATTGAAGTCAATATGTCATGTCCAAATATAGACGCACATTACATTGACGGAATTGAAGATTTTGAGCCAGATACAAGAAACTGGTACATAGGAAAAATTTCGCCACTTACTACTTTTCAGGAATTGGATGAGTACATCAACAAATTTAGATTCAAACAGATTCATGCATGCAATACATTGCCAATAGATAAAGGAGGGCTAAGTGGCAAAGAGTTGATCCCATATACTTCAAAGTTTGTTAAACACATTAAAGATTCTTATCCTGATATTGAAGTTATTGCAGGTGGAGGTATTGATTCTCTAGAAGATATAGAGTACTACAAAAATATTGGTGCCGATCATATTAGTTTGGGTACTGTTTGTTTCAATCCACTAAAATTAAGGAAGTTAATATGAATTTATTTATTAAAGAAGATTTCATCTCTCATGCTGGCTTACCACTTACATGGAAAGTGGAATGTGATGCACTAGATGAAAATGACTACGAAGCATTGGCAAAAATAGTTAGTGAAAAAATGACTTTTGGAGATGTCAAAGGTATTCCACGTGGCGGTATACCGTTTGAAAAAGCATTAAAACCTTACTGTTCAAATAATGATAATGATCCATTACTAATTTGTGATGATGTATATACAACTGGTACTTCTATGAGAGAAGTCTATGAAGATGGAGCATTAGGTATTGTTGTATTCGCTAGAAATGAAATTCAAGATGACTGGGTAAAAGCAATTTGGCAGTTATCAATTTAAAGATGATAGAAAATAAGTATGCCTCAGCTTTAGATGGTCTTGAAATTGAAGATCCAGTAAAAAGCTTTTTTGATTTCTGTAAGGAACGAGAAAATATAAGAATTTCAAGAGAAAATGGTGAAGATTTCCCATGGAGTAAAGATGAAATTTTTCAAAATGGAAGGTTCTTGAATGTCTTTAGAGAAGATGATCGAGTTAGTAAATCAATTATTAAATTTGCGGGTAATTTAAATGAAGAGCCATCAAAACTAATTAACGCTGTATTTTTTGCAAGGTGGTGCAATAGGCAAGAAGTTTTAGATACTTTAACGCCCGATGATTTAAATAATCCTGAAAACTTAAAAAATAAATTAGTAAGTATTGACCCATGGTGTAATGAAACTGCATATCCAGTTGAACCAGTTACATGGGGAGGTAAACAATACTCAAGAATTGATGCTGCAACTAAATTATTTTATGAAGTGCAAGATTCTTTATTAAATATCCTTGAATCATCAAACAAAAGTGTAATTACTGCAACCAACAACATAAATAAAGAATTTCAAATGCAAAATGATTTTCCAATTTTCATGGCAGTGATTGACATTGCTTGGTTTAGACCCGATATTATTCCAATTGAAAGTGAGGTTCCTACAGGAATAGGTGCTGTTGCTTATCTGGATAGATTACAAAATCATCTTGGTTTAAGTTCCCACCAAGAAGTTGGTGAAAAAATGATTGAACTTCAAAAAACATACTGGCCTGAAGCAAAACGTGGTTTTAATCCAATAGATATTGAATATTTAGCTTGTGAATGTAGAAAATACTATAGCTATATAAATGGGACAAAGGTTTTTGAAGGTAAAAACAAATTTATACCTTAATTAGCTAAGTTTATTAATTCTATTTATGTATCTTTCCTCATTTAAAAAAGAGGAATTTAAAAATGACTCAGTTATTTCTTTTGCAGCCTCAATATCTAGATTTTCCGAACCGAGACATAGAACATTTACATCATTATGCTCAACAGATTGAATAGCGGTTTTTACATTAGTGACATTAGAAGCTCTTATACCTTTTACTTTATTTGCTGCAATAGACATGCCAACACCTGTCCCACAGATTAAAACTCCCTTTGTGTCCTCATTATCCAAAACGAATTCGGATACTTTCGTTGCATAATCTGGAAAATCACAAGGTTCCAAACTATCAGTTCCTAAGTCCTCAATTTCAAGATCAGAAGATAAAGATTCTATTAATAATTGTTTTAATTCAAAACCTGCATGATCGGAAGCAATAGCAATTTTATTAATCACTAGATAAGCTTCTCAATATCCAAAAGATCATCAATATCACCCTCTGACATTAATTCCTTGCTAAGCAATACATCTTTAATTGTTAATCCACTTTCCATAGCTTCTTTAGCTACTTCAGCAGCAACATCATACCCAAGCTTTGGTACAAGTGCTGTAACTAGGATTGAGTTTTTTTGAGTATCTTCATTTAGCTTTTCAGTGTTTGCTTCTAAGTCTTTAATTAGTTTTTCCCCAAACACACTCACTCCAGTAGTAAGTAAAGCAATGCTTTCAAGTAGATTGTGAGCCATTACAGGAAGCATTGTGTTGAGCTCAAAATTTCCATTCGCTGATGAAAACGTAATAGTTGTATCGTTTCCAATAACTTGAGCTGATACCTGCATCATCATTTCAGGTATTACAGGATTTACTTTTCCTGGCATTATTGATGATCCTGGTTGCAAAGCAGGGATCTTCAAATCTCCTAATCCAGACACTGGTCCACTACCCATCCATCTAATATCATTTGCAATTTTAAAGAGCGATACTGCAAGTGCCTTCAAAGCACTTGATAAATGAACCACTTCTTCTCTTGATCCTTGTCTTGTGAAATGATTTTCAACTTCTTTAAAAGGTATACCAATTGATGACTGAAGTTCGCTTGCAACATCGGCCCCAAAATTATCAGGAGCATTTATTCCAGTACCAACAGCGGTACCCCCAATTGCTAATTTCTGAACATTATCTAAAGAGGCTTTAATGTCCCCCATTCTTTCATTTATTAAGTCAGCATATCCAGAAAATTCTTGGCCTAAACTAACAGGTGTAGCATCCATTAGATGAGTCCTTCCATTTTTATAGACTTTCTCCCACTGTTTTGCCTTTTCATTAAGTAAAGAAATAAGATTATCTAATTCAGGGATGAGCCCTTCAGTAACATCTATTACAGCAGCAACATTTGTAGCTGTTGGAATAACATCATTTGATGATTGACTCATATTTACATGGTCGTTTGGATGTATTGATTCACCAGTTTTATCAGATGCTATTTTTGCAATGATTTCATTTGCATTCATATTTGTAGAAGTGCCTGATCCTGTTTGGAAAATATCAACTGCAAAATCTTTGTCATGATTACCTGAGATTACTTCTTCAGCACCATCAATAATTGAAGTTGCTATTTTTTTATCTAATAATTTATTATTTTGATTTACTACAGCACAAGCTTTTTTAATTTCACCAAGTGCTCTTATAAATGATCGAGAGAACTTAAGTTCTGAAATTGGAAAATTCTGAATTGCTCTAGCAGTTGAAGCACCATACATAGCATCAATAGGTACTTCAAATTCACCCATTGAGTCTTTTTCTATTCTTGTTTCTTTTTTATTCAATTTTCTTCCTGATATTGAGTGTATCCACCAGAATCGACTTCTTCAATCAATTCATTTGAACCTGATTTAACGATTTTACCGTTAACAACAATGTGGACTTTATCAACATCAAGATATTTCAGTATTCTGCTGTAGTGAGTAACTAATATATAAGATGTTTTTTCATCTCTATTTTCGTTAATCAAAGATGCAACAGATTTAATTGCATCAATATCTAAACCTGAGTCTATTTCATCAAGAAGGGCTAAAGATGGCTTCATCAATGATAATTGAAATAATTCTGATCTTTTTTTCTCCCCACCAGATAGATCAACGTTTACATCACGATCTAAGAATTCTTCTAAGTTAAATCTTTTAGATGTTTCAATTAACTCATCTTCATCTACATTTTCTAGGAACGATTCTGTAAATTCTTTTAACGTAACACCTGGTAAACCTACGGGATATTGAAATGATTGAAAAATTCCTTTTTCTGCTCTTTCAAACTGTGGAATTGATAGTACGTCATCTCCATTAAGTGTCACCTTACCTTCTTTTTCATATTCGGTATTACCCATAAGTACATGACAAAGAGTTGATTTTCCAGAGCCATTTGGTCCCATGACTGCATGGAGTTCTCCACTGCTTATCTCTAAATCAATCCCCTTTAGAATTTCAACATCACCAATTGAGGCTTTAAGGTTTTCTATTTTAAGCATTGTCTTCCATTTCTAAATAAATAACTTCATCTTCGATAGTAATTTCATATGTAGCAACTGGTTTAGTTGCAGGTAAAGTTACAGCCTCTCCTGTTTTTAAATCAAATTCTGCACCGTGCAATGGACATTCAATTTTACAATCAAATACTTCTCCTTCAGCAAGTGATGCTTCAGCGTGAGAACACATATCGTCTATCGCAAAGTATTCACCTTCAACATTAAAAATTGCTATGTCTTTATCATCAATACTTACAACTTTTACAGAATTTTCATTTACCTCTGATGTGTTTATGGTTTTAACTTTCATCTGATTTTCTTCCTAAGATATTTTCATACTTTTTAGCTAAAGTATCTGCAACTTCATCATGAATAATTTCCCAAGCATCCTCATTGATTACTTCATTAAAGAAACCTTTAATTAATAATTTTTCAGCATCTTCTTTATTTATGCCTCTAGACATAACATAGTGATATAGAGTTTCATCAATTGGCCCAACTGATGAACCATGTCCACAAATCACGTCATCACAAAGAATTTCTAAGTTTGGAACAGATTGCGCTGATGCTTTTTCAGTCAGAATTATGTTTCTATTTTCTTGCTGAGATTCTGTTTTAACAGCTCCCTCAGCAATATGAATAGTACCTGTAAATATAGAAGAACTTTCATCACCTAATACACCTTTGGTAATCATGTTTGATGTTGTGCTTTTGCCAAGATGATTAACAAATACCCTTGTATCATGTATCTGAGCATTCTCTCCAAAATATACGCCATCAATTTCAAATCCAGAACCATTGCCATATAAATCAATATCTAATCTTGATCTAGAAAACAAGCCACCAGTACTAACCATATGAACAGATAGATTTGCATCATTTAGAAGTTTGGCGTAAAGATTATTGACAATACTTATGTCATTTTTTGATGTTACATTGATAATTAATTCTAGAGTTGCATTCTGTTCTAGAAATAATTCTATTGCAGGAAATATATTGCCATTTACCAAATCACCAAAATTTAAAAATAGCTTACCTGATTTATTTTTTGCTACATTTACACCTAGATATGGGACTGATGTTTCCTCATTTTGAAAATTAACTGAATAGTAATGACTAAAGTCATCTTTAACATTAAGTTGAAATCCACCAGTCAATTTCTCAAATTGTTCAACCAAAAATTTATCAAATGGTCTTTTAATTGACTCGTCAATAATTGGTTTCTTTATTTTTGCTATGTCTATGACTTCTATTTTTTCTTCTTCAACATTAACAACGAATTCGTGACAATTTGAATCAATGTTAAATGTCTCATTTTTCTCAATATTTACAGGTTTACCAACTTCAAATTCATTAACTGAATACACATTTTTTCCGGTGTATTTCCAGTCTTCATTTTTTACAGATATATCAGAAAAATCTTTAGATGTTATTTTTCCAAGATTTTTTTCAACTAATTTTGTGTTCAAATTACTTCCTATGCAATTAACCTACGGCACCGGCCTCAATCATATTGAGTTCGATTAATTTGTTAAATTCCATTGCATATTCCATTGGAAGTGTTTTTGTAAATTCTTCGACAAAGCCAGCAACGATCATTGAAGTTGCCTCTTCTTCGGAAAGCCCACGACTCATCAAGTAAAAAAGCTGATCTTCACCAACTTTTGAGACTGTAGCTTCATGCCCAATTTCTGCTGAAGATTCTTCAATCTCCATATAAGGGTACGTATCTGATCTAGATTCATCATCTAAAATCAATGCATCACATCTTACAAAACTTTTTGCTGTTTCAGAACCATCCTCTACTCTTACTAAACCTCGATAGGCTCCTCTTCCACCACCTTTTGAAATAGATTTTGAAGTAATCAAGGAAGTAGTATCAGGAGCAAGATGTACCATCTTTGCACCTGTGTCCTGATGTTGACCGCTATTTGCAAATGCGACTGACAAAACCTCACCATGAGCTCCTGGCTCCATCAAGTAAACAGATGGATATTTTACTGTTAATCCTGAACCAAGGTTTGCATCGATCCATTCCATTGTTGCATTGCCATATGCTTGTGCTCTTTTTGTCACTAAGTTATAAACATCATTTGACCAGTTTTGGATTGTTGTATATCTGCAAGTACCAGATGCCTTTACTACAATTTCGACCACTGCTGAGTGCAATGAATCAGTTGTGTAAACAGGTGCTGAACATCCCTCTATATAATGAACTGATGCTCCCTCATCAACAAGAATTAAGGTTCTTTCAAATTGGCCCATATTCTCAGCATTGATTCTGAAATATGCCTGTAGAGGATCTTCAACATGAACGCCTTTTGGTACATAAATAAAAGATCCACCAGACCATACCGCAGAATTTAATGCTGCAAATTTATTGTCTCCAGGAGGAATAACTGTTCCAAAATATTCTTTAACAAGTTCAGGATATTCTCTGACAGCAGTGTCCATGTCACAAAATAAAACACCTAATTTCTCAAGATCTTCACGATTTTTGTGATAAACAACTTCACTTTCGTATTGTGCTGTAACTCCTGCAAGGTAGCTTCTTTCTGCTTCAGGAATACCTAATTTTTCATATGTTTGTTTGATCTCTTCAGGTACTTCATCCCATGAATCTGCCTGATTTTCAGTAGGTTTGATGTAGTAATAAATATCATCGAAATCTAATTTATTTAGTTTATCTTTAGCTACCCATTCAGGCATAGGTTTATCTAGAAATCTTTTATATGCTTTTAATCTAAAATCGAGCATCCATTCTGGCTCTTCTTTAATTTCAGACATTTTTCTAATAATGTCTTCATTCAATCCTTTTTCAGGTTTAAAAACATTCTTTTCAGGGTCAGACCACCCCAAAGAGTATTTACCAATATCTATATCTACGTCAGTCATAATTTAATTCTAGTTAAGTCTCGTTTCAATAATAAGAGCAATGAATATAGATTTCTCTTATTATTAATTAAACTTTAATTGATGCCTGTTATATGTGTAAATCCATCAAATAGTTCTGAAAAAGAAATTGTTCAAAAACTATCGTTGCAAAATGGTGATTTGAGGGTGTTTCTATCTGATCAATTAGAAGATACATTTAATAAATCTATTCCTGGAAAAAAAGCAATAGGTGATATTTTAGATGATACTCACATCTCAACAGCTTCACACGGTGCATTTTGTGGCATATTTTTTGAAGATATCAATTCAGATCTTAGAAATGTTTTTCTGAGTGCTATTAAAATCTTGGAGTTAGAAAGTAAAGAAGAAATAGAATTTGGTTTTAAGGAAATAACGTAATAGATCATGTCAAAAGAATCAGTTTATAAAGATGGATCAGGTTCAAGAAAAGGATTTGTTTCAAAATTTCAAACTGAGACTAACTTTGAAACACAATCAGAAAACAATGTATCAAAGTTAAAAAATAAAATATTTAATAAAAGCGCCGAAGATATGAGTGAGTTAATTGATAATTGTGTCTCTTTAACGGTTACTTCACCTCCATACAACGTTGGCAAATTAAGTGATCTTGATCTTGATGACAAAAAATATTGGAAGTTAATGGAATCATGTTTTCAAGAAGTTTACAGAGTTACAGAATCAGGAGGTCGTCTAGTTGTTAATGTAGCAAATTTAGGAAGGAAGCCTTATATACCTTTCTCAGATCAATTTACGGACATGTTGACTAAATTAGGATTTATTATGAGGGGTGAAATAATTTGGCAAAAATCTAAAGGTGCTAATGCAAACTTTGCTTGGGGCAGTTGGTTATCTGCTTCAAATCCAGTGATTAGAGATCTTCATGAATACTGTTTGGTATTTTCAAAAGAATCATTTAATAGAAATAAGGAAGGTGTATCTACAATTGACAAAGAAGAATTTATGGATTCAACACTTTCAATATGGAACATTCTTCCAGCAAAGGCAAAAAAAATTGGCCATCCAGCACCTTTTCCTGAAGAACTAGTTGATAGATTTATAAATTTATATTCTTATAAGGATGAATTAATACTGGATCCATTTATGGGAAGTGGAACAACAGCTTTGGCTGCTTTAAATTCAAATAGAAAGTATGTCGGTTACGAAATAAATAAAGAGTATTGTGATTTGGCTAACAATAGAATTAAAGATCGTTAACTAAGTTCCAGGCAGAAAAAAGGTCTTTGTAAGTTTGATTATTTTTTAACAAATTGTTATGGCTGTCAAAACCAATTAAATTTCCATTTTCCATCACCATTATTTTTTCAGCATTTAAAACTGTTTCGAGCCTATGAGCAATAACTATGGAAGTTTGAAAAGCCAAAAGTTTTTCGGTTGCATCTAAAATTGATGACTCAGATTCAATGTCTAAATTGGCTGTTGCCTCGTCAAAAACAATAATTTTTCGTTTTGCTAATACAGCTCTTAAAAGAGCTACAAATTGTCTTTCCCCTGCTGAAATATTTCCACCTCTTTCTCCAACCTCTTGATCAAGCTTGTTTTCATATCTATCAAACCAATCGAGAACACCTATAGAAGATAATTCCTCTTCCAAAGATTCAAAATCAGGTTTTGAATACATGAGATTTTCCCGAATTGTTCCTCTGAACAAGAAGCTTTCTTGTGGAACAAATGCAACATTTTCTCTAACCCAATCTTCATCAACATCGTTAGAATCGACACCAAAATATTTCATGCTGCCATTTGTGGGAAGATAAAATCTTAGAATTAATTTTGCAATAGTGCTTTTACCCGCTCCCGTTTCTCCGACAATAGCAATCTTGTCTCCTTTATTTATTGAAAATGAAACTCCATGCAAGACATTTTCTCTTCCATATGAAAAAGATACATTATCAAATTCAACTGTCTTTTCTAAATCATTATCAGGAAACTCTTCACCTTTTTTGCTCAAATTAGGCTTTTCATCAAGAATTGAGAAAACTTTCTTCATTGAGGAGCCCGCTGATCTCAATGTATCGTAATTAAATGACAATTGGATGAGAGGGTCAAAAAAATAGTTCAAATAAAATAGAAGTGCAACCAATTCTCCAACGGAAAGAGTTCCTTCAGATATTCTCTGAGAGCCAAACCATAAGACTGTTGCTATCGATGACACTCTTGTAAATTCCAAAAAAGGAAAATAAACTGCAATGTTTCTTGCTGATCTCATGTTTGCTTTGAAATGTTCTTTATTGACGTTTTTAAATCTTTTTATTTGAGTATCTTCATCGGTATATGCTTGAATCACTCTGACACCAGAAATGCCTTCTTGAAGAGAGGATAACACTTGACCTATCCACTCTCTTACCTCCCAATAAGTTGTGTCAGCATAGTTTCTGAAAATTTTAGTTGCTATTGCCAATATTGGCATAATCACAAAAGCAAGTATGGATAGTTGGACATCTACCAAAAAGACAGCAACCACAGCACCAAATATTGTCAACAATGCTGTTATCACACTACTTGCACCTTCTCTCGCAAATTCATTTAAACTCTGCATATCTGAAGTAAGTCGAGCAACTAATACTCCAGTTTTATTTTTTTCAAAATAGTTAATATCAAGTGAAGACATATGTCTAAATAATTTTTCTCTCACTCTACGAACATATGTCTCTCCAACCATACCTATTGAAAGCAAGGCCTGACTGGTGACAAAATAGAGAAGAACTAAGGTAATAAAATAAAATAAAGATTGCTGGAGAACATAGTTGTAGTCAGATTTTAAAACGCCATCATCAATTCCATTTGATATAAGGTTTGGTCCCACCATTCTTAATCCTGTTGCTATCAGAGCAATTAAAGAGCTTATGAAAAACTTGTTGATTACCTCTGGAACCAATTTCATAGATCTTGAAAAAGTTTTATCTTTCAACTTAATTTTGCACTTTCTGTTCTTCTAAGAATAAATTCCTATAAGAAGATACATCCTCAAGAATTTCCTCATGTTTTCCTTGAGCTTTAATCCTTCCGTCCTCTATAAATAAAACCTCATCACACAGCTCAATAGTTGGAACCCTATTAGTAATAATTAAAGTTGTCATTTTGTTCATAACATTCTTTAATTCATTCCTAATCTCTTCTTCAGTTGAAGCATCAACCGCAGAAAGTGCATCATCGAGTATAAGTATTTTTGGATTTCTTACGATTGCTCGCGCAAGTGCAATTCTTTGACGCTGTCCGCCAGATAATCCATAGCCACGTTCACCGACTTTAGTTTCATATGTCTCTGGTAATTGTGATATAAATTCGTGTGCTTTTGCAATTATTGCAGCTTCTTCAACTTTCTCTTGAGATGCTTCAATTGAACCGATAGCAATATTATCTTTGGCTGAATTTGAAAATAAGAAACTTTCCTCGAAAGCTAAACTGACATTGCTCCTTAGCTCTTCTAATTTAATATTTGCAATATCTACTCCATCGATTTTTATATTTCCTGAATCAATATCGTATAACCTTGGAAGTAGATATGCTAATGTTGATTTTCCTGATCCAGTTGCACCAACAATAGCAATTGTTTTTTGACCACTAACTTTAAAACTAAGATCACTAAAAATATTTTCATTCCCATAACTAAAATTTACATTTTCAAATTCAATACTTCCATTTCCATTTTCGGGAAAAGACTCTAGCTTTTCATTATCAAAAATTGAAGGTTGTTCATCCAATAACTGTAAGATTCTATTTCCAGCTGAAACACTTGAAGGAATTTCTGATAAGAACCACGCTGTTATTCTGAGTGGCCAAATTAATAATATTACGTACTGAGTGAAAGCTATAAAGTCACCTAATGTGATTAAATCATTTAATGCTAGATAACCTCCAAGCAAAAGGACAACCAAAGTGATAATCATTGGTATCAGTTCAAACATAGGAACAAATCTTGTTCTTAAATGTAAAAAATCTATAGATGTATCATAAATTTTTCCTATTGAGCTTTCTACTTTTTCTGATGCTTCATTTTCATTTCCGAAAGCTTTTACAACTCTTATACCGCCTAATTGTTCCTCAACTTCTGTGGTCATCTCTGCTTCGGCCTCTTTTACCCTTAACGAGATTTCCATAGCCTTAGATGCAAAAATACCAGCTAACCAAAGAACTAGCGGAATCGATAATAGAACTATAACTCCTAAGGTAAAACTTATCGATACAAGCGTAATGCTAAGCATTAGAAGAAGAAAAACATTAGCTGTTGCTAATGGTGCAATTGCAAAAGCAAGCCTTACTTGTGATGCATCACTTGATGCCCTAGCCATTAATTCACCTGTTGGCACTTTATCATGATATTTAAATGCAAGTTTTTGCATATGACCAAAGATGCTATTTCGAATCTCTGCTTCAACATTGAATGAAACAGACATACTAAAGTATCTTCTTATGCCTATTGAAGCCGCTCTTATGTAACCAATAACTATTAGAAAAGAAATGAAGACAACAATTATTTGGCGATTATTAGCAACAATACCATCATCGACAATTCTTTTTATTAGATATGGATGTAACACAACGAGGAAACACCAAATCACCGCAGACGACATTGAAATTAAAAAGTGTTTACGATTATTTTTTACTTCCTGTACATAAAACGTAAGAGCTCTTTTAAATTCAGCGGTTTTGAAGACATCAAACATACTTTTTAATAATAAATGCCTAAGAAATAAACAGTAAGGACTTTGTGCATTATTTCACAAGCATATTAGAGTTCAATTTAATGAACGATGTATTAGATAAAAAAATTGAAGATGTTTTAGATTCTGCTGACAGAATGTTTATAGCAACGAGTGTTGGTGGAAACTCATCCGGTGCTTCAGTTTTTTATGCTCGTGATGGAGAAGATCTTGTATTCTTCACATTTAATCCAACTAGAAAAGCTGAACAAATCCGTCTAAATCCAAGAGTTCATGTTGTCATATGGCCAAAAGGACAAGAAGGCATTAGAGGTTTACAGATAGATGGTGAATGTTACAAAATCAAAGATGAGGATGAAAAAGAAAAAGCTTATGAAATGGTTCTCTCAACTACTGAAGCTTTTAAAGAATATATGGAAGATGAATTTTTAAAGAAAAATGATGTTGTTGGTTATTACCGAATCAAACCAACAACTGTAAAATACGTTGACTTTTATCAGGAAGAGCAATTTGAGTGGAAAACATATCCAGCTAATAGAACTTCGGCTGTGAAGTTCGCTTTTAAACTAGCGTTAAAAAGAGTTGGTCTGTGGCTACGTACTGTTAGAGCCCCCTTTCTAACAGCTACTATTGCGCCAATACTAATTGGTGCATCAGTGGCATGGAGTGATCTAAAATCAGAAAATTTAAACAGTACGTGGTCATGGAACATGTTTTGGCTTGTATTAGGTGGTGCTTGTCTTGCACAGATAGCTACTAATGCATCAAATGATTATTTTGATCATACTTCAAATGCTGATGAGATAAACAAAGTCGCAAGTCCCTTTAATGGAGGAAGTAGAGTGATTCAGGTTGGTTTAATGACTCCTGGACAAGTACTTCTAACTGCATTGGTGAGTATTATTGGAACCGTTGGTATTGGTTTATATATTAACCAACAAATTAGTGGTTTTGTTTTTGGCAATACACCAATTCTTTGGACTGGAATAATAGGAACCTTTTTAGCACTTGGCTACACAGGTGATCCCATAAGACTTGGGTATAAGGGTTTCGGAGAAATCGCAATAGCTTTAGGTTTTGGGCCTGTAATGGTAATGGGTGCACATTATGTTCTTACTGCGCCAATACATAACAATGATTTGTCTCTTTGGAACTGGGCAGAAGCACTAATTGCATCTGTACCAATTGCGTTATTAGTAATGCTTATCGTTTGGATAAATCAATTCCAAGACGCCCCTTCTGATGCAGCTGTTGGTAAGAATACTTGGGTTGTTCGTACAGCTGTTAATGATGGCTGGATGAGGTTAGAAAAACCACTATCTCTTTACAAACAATTTATGATTGAGGCTTTTGCATCTGTAGCTTTGATTGGAATTTTAAGTTTCTTCACTGATTTTGGAACAGTTTATGCATTCATAGCATTGCTTCCATTAGGCTTAGTGTGGAAAGCATTCAAAATGGCCGATGATTGGATGGTTAAATGGAACGATCCTGAAGCAGATCGTCAAAAAGTGCCTTACGAACTTCTCCTTGTAAATGTATCAACTATTGGAATTCATTTTTTAACAGGAATACTCCTAGCTGTTGCTTATTTCATCTAATTGAACGAATCAGCAAATTTCTCTAACATTCATAAATTTTACGATTTTATAAATTCACTAACTACTTTAGGTTTTGATAAATCATGGCGAAAACAAGCTGCTGACAAATTAAACCCTGGAAATGTTCTTGATCTTGGAAGTGGAACTGGTGCTTCATATTCCGACCTTAAAAATTTTGATGTAACAGCACTTGATCCTGATGAGCAAATGCTTTCATTAAATAACTTTGAGAAGAAAATTGTTGGTAAAGGTGAAGAGCTACCTTTTAATGAAAATTCATTTGATAATGTTTTATGTTGTTTTGTATGGAGAAATGTTGATGATACAGAAAAAGCACTGAGTGAGGTCTATCGAGTACTTAAGCCTGGAGGTAAATTTATATTGCTTGATATGACAAGACCAAAAAATACTTTTTATAAACTAATTCATAAAATTGGGACATATATTTTGTTGCACTTTGTTGGTTTCATAACATTGAATTTAAAGGAATATAGGTTCTTATATAAATCTCTTGATTTTTATCCTCAACCTGAAGTTCATTTGACAAAAAACAATTACACAAATCTTGCTATAGAAAGAATTGGCTTATTTGATTTTGTTTATTTGGGAGTGTTTACTAAATAGAAGTCTACTGATTAGCTAGTTGAATTAGTAAAGCACCAACCATGTCTGCAGGAAGATTTCCAGTTCTTCTAGCAACAACATTCAAATCTTTATCTAAAAACACCCAATAAGGGAAAGCGCTAAGGCCATAAGCATTACCTATTTCACGATCTAGATCATAAAGTTGTGTCTCGCTCCATCCCTCGTCAGCAAGCCATTTTTGAGGTGGATAATTTTCTCTACCACGATCAATTGATGTTGCTATAGCAATAACATCTACACCCGGAGGAACACCAGCTGAATCAATAAATCCTTGAACTACAGGAACTTCTTTTTGACAATATCCACACCAGTGAGCAAGGAATAATAAAGCTTTTGCATTACCATTTTTTTCTAGACTAACTATTTCGGAGTTTTCATTTGGAGCTGAAAATATAGGAGCAGCAAGGCCAGCAGCTACATTATCATCATTCTCTCCTGCAAATTCTGGAAGTAAATCTCCAGTAACTGTGGTTTCACCCTCTGGAAGTCCAGCAGCAACAGGTTCAGAACTGAGTGTTACACCTATTGCGATTGCAAGCCCTAACACTAAAATAACGGCTCCAGCGATGATAAAGTTTTTATTCAACTAATTCCTTCCTTGCAAAATCATAATACAACAAAGCTACAAATATCGTTAAAAATCCGGTCCCTGCCATCACTGGAATACTTATAAAACCAAAAATATCAACGTATTTCATATCACATGGCACATCAACTGCACAGGTTCCACCTCCACCTCCACCGTTTTGAAGAAAAATATGATATGCACTCACAGCTACCCCGATAATACTTATATAACCAACCCTAAAAAAAGATCGCTTAAATAATGAGATTATTAATGCAATTGCTATTGGATACATTAAGTACCTTTGATACCAGCAAAATCTACATGGTATAAAACCAACCACTTCAGAATATACAATACTTCCAATCGAACTAAAGACTGCAACTGAAATAGCGAAGTTTAAAAATTGATCAGTTATTAATTTACTAAAAGTTTTTTTTGAAAA
>LULV01000456.1_pt1 | contig 17105 bp, 8 predicted proteins | sample 728081 | NCBI WGS metagenome assembly LULV01 (sample SAMN03860280, study PRJNA289734) | marine metagenome | biome: seawater column; feature: ocean; material: water; isolation source: Red Sea water column Station 108 - depth 25m | place: Saudi Arabia: Red Sea | collected 2011-10-15 | depth 25 m | reverse complement strand
CGGAATATCCTACATGGGCAGCACCACTAATTCGGTCAAGACAGCCAAGGGGGAGAAGCTGGGCGTGATGACCTACATTATGTATCTGTTATCAGGCAAAATGTCTGGTGTGCAGATGTGTAAGTTCGCCAGTGAGGGCTGCCTAGCAGCCTGCTTGAACCTGTCCGGTCAAGCACTGATCGGATACCACTCGGTCGGACTCAGCAATCATTGCCTGATACCCAGGCTAATCAGGACTTGGCTCGTCGCATGGAACCGGCCTATCGCCGAGAAGATCATCGAGCATGAGATGTTACTCGCTGGGAAGAGGGCGTCCAAAGCAGACATGACATTCGCTGTCCGCCTCAACGGAACCAGTGATCTCTGGTGGGGCGCACTCATTAAGCGCCACCCCGAGGTCACCTTTTATGACTACACGAAGTCACCTTTCAATATGCGGCTCAGCGCAAATCTGGATAACTACCATATCACATTCAGTTATGCTGGTCCCGACAACGTCGAGCACTGCGCCGAAGCTTTGAGTCGGGGTCACAACATCGCAATACCCGTGGTAAAAGGTGACATCGACAGGCTCCTGGAATCAGGTCGCGGTTACACCCTCGACGAGAGTGACGCCAGGTTCCTCGACAGTGACGAGGTCCGCTTCGGCCTTCTTACTGTCAAGCACACTCCCGGAACCCAGGAGGGAATAGACAAGGGCTTCCTCCTCGATGAGCACGGGTTCAATCGCCTTGAGCAGATACTTCACCCTGAAGTCGAACCGACGGCGCTCGCTGCATAATCAAAACCAAAACCAAAACCAAAACCAAAATTAAATTCACCAACCTACCAACCTACCAACCATGAAAGCTGAAGACCTTATCTCTAACTATGTTAATGACCCCCACACTACTGGAACCTCTACACGCTACAGAGCGGCGGCAGGTGCCCTTTGGCTCAAAACCGAGTCTCAAGAAACCAATTGTAAAACCTATCTACCTCTCCTTATCAACCGTGGGGCATACGATGTTAAGATCGATTGGTCCCAGGGTCGCCATAGTTTATACGATTTTTGGCGTTGTGTGGAAAGGAGGCAGGTAAACCTTTACGGGGGCTTGCCGAGGCCTTGCGTAGAAATCAAAAACCTAAAAACCAAATACTGGAGTCCACCCCACCCTAACGCTCGGGTTCTAAACACACTGCTATCAGGTCAACACGAGGGGATGCTTTGGAAGGACTTGTTCGGTGGTCTCTTCTCAGATGAAGTTTATTCGGAAGATAAGGCTCAGGAAAAAGCAGATGCTGCTGCTTGCTACCTTTCCTTTATAGACACATCGCAGAAGATAGCTTTTAACCAATTAAGAAGTCACGTCCTCTCCATTAGTGGAACACTTAGCGCCGACCCCGACTCCGATTGGGGCGACTTTGCTCACCTAGCCGACCGCGCTTCATCAACCGATACGCTTCGTCACTGCCCTGCCCCTAGGCGCTCTGTATCTGATGCATTACTCTCTAGGTATGAGATCATCAGTAGGCGCTGCAACTGGCCCGAGCTGGATGAGTTCATAAAGCATAATCCTCTTTACGCTAGGGTAGACCAAGCTCCCCCCGCACGCTGGGATGGAAAAGAGTCGGACGGCTTCTTTAGTGTATACATCGCTGGCACACCTACTAGCTGGGAACCTATCCTATCCGTAACACTTCGCCATGCGGATAAAGGCTTCACCAGGCTGGAAACTTGGAAGCATTATTACCCACTAATCCAACAGGCAATGGCTGAGATTAGAATGCCCTTGCCGTTCCCTCGTGGAGAGGATCCAGCCCTTTGGGATAAGGCTTCTTTCGCCCAACAAATATACTTGCAACTCCTAAGATACTAACGTATTAGAATAGTGCCGCATATGTCCGCGTATGATATCCAGCTCCCCGAAGATGTCGCAGAGGACCTCCTCTTGCTAGCAGAAGCGTTGGGGTTTCAAGAGCCTGGGACTTCCTTAGATTTTTCTATCGCTTCTCTCCTCAAAGCCCTGTCTCAACTGGAGCCCGAGGATCTGCAAACCCTATTAAATTCTTACGGTCTTCTACCATGAATCAAAAACCACACTACCAAAGAAACTGTGAAGAGCTCGGAGAGCTACACTCAACCGAAATAATTGAGGTTTACATAGCCGAAGACGCCAAACCATACGAACAAACGGAAGTGCCTTTCCTCGTGTGTTACCCAGCCAAGGCTAAAGTCTTGTGTGAAAAATGTGGGCAAGTCGATCTAATCGACCACATCCACTCCTTGTCATCCCGATTGGCTCTCCTTTGTCTGGTAAATCAACTTTTGCCAGGCATCTGGCAGGCGACCCAAAGGTCCTTTCATTCGCTGAGCCAATATACAGGATGCTTGGAGAGGTTATTGGACACAGTCAAGTAAAGGCCCTCAGGGAATCAAACGATAAAGAACGACCCCTTCCTGAACTGGGGGGTGCATCTCTTCGCTATGCCCTGCAGACCCTGGGCACTGACTGGGGAAGGAACATGATCTGGTCAGACATCTGGGTGGACCTCTTGTTCAGAGAATCCGAGGCCTACGATCTAGTGGCCATCGATGATCTCAGGTTCCCGAATGAGTACAGCGAAGCAAAGAAGAGGGGCGCTGTGTTTGTGTCAATGAAACCCGAGGGCTCGGCCATGGGAAAAGAATATCTCCACGAATCCGAGAAGTATCACAATCAATTTGATACGGATTACACGCTGTCGTGGGAAAACAGAGAAGAGCTTATAGAACTTTCAAAGAACTTTTTCTCAGCCTTAGGCTGAGTGAATTGGGTGATCCGTGAGTGCTCACTAGGTCCGGGGCCGACATTACTCCGATTTCGAAACTGCCGCCGCGCCAGTTTGGCTAACCACGGAAGCGCGGCATTTTTATAACACTAACATGAATAAACAAAAACTGTCCCTTTCAGAGTCTCTTTTAGAGGTTCTCTCTGACGGGAAGAAAAGACACATCAACGAGATTGTAGAGGAGGTTGCTTGGCCAACGACAACAAACCTCTCAAAGACCTTAACTGATCTGAAGTCTCAGCTCTTACTCAATCGAGACCCTAGAAGACTTCGAAGAGAAAAGCTAAGGAACAATAACAAAGGAACCATCTGGTGGCTAGAGACACCAGATTAATTCTACAGAATACCCCAACCAACAACCCACCAACCAAGACTATGGACAAAAACACAAAAGCTAAGCTCAAGCGATATGGTTTGAGCGCAGTAAACAAACCTAAGCGAACCCCGAATCACCCCACAAAAAGTCACGTCGTGCTGGCTTCAGAAGGGGGAAAACAAAAGCTTATCCGGTTCGGACAGCAAGGAGCCAAGACCGCTGGCAAACCAAAAGCTGGAGAGTCGAAAGCGATGAAACAAAAACGCGCTTCATTTAAAGCCAGGCACGCTGCCAATATCAGAAAAGGCAAAATGTCGCCGGCCTTTTGGTCTGATAGGACGAAGTGGTAGCCCCCTGTTTTCGAAAAACCCCCTGTTTTCACCGCTGGGAAATCGCCCTGTGGAAGAAAACTTTCAAAGAGAGTAGCAATCGTTGCCCTCTCAGAAACTTTTACGTGTTTTAACAATGCTTAAAAAAATACTAACTGTCGCGATAGCTCTACTGGTGTGTAGTGGCTCTACTCAGATCCAGTCTCAAGGTCTGTTCGGAACCCTCGTAGGTAACTCGATCGTTGCGAGGGCCTCTACCTGGGAAAACAAATTCTACCGCAAAGGGCAGTCTTTACAGTGTGCGAACTTTGTCGCTGAGGTGGTGTCATCTGCTGGAATTGAGCCACCATCGGGCTTCAGTCTGGCACGCAGCTGGTTGGCTTGGGGAAAACCCGTGGTTGGCGGCATCAACCATATGCGACCAGGAGATGTCATAGTATTATGGCGAGGATCCCGCTCGGGAACTTCAGGCCATATACTCATCTACGTTGGGAATGGTGAGTGTTTGCACCGACCGACCTACAGTAAAGCGGTATCGAGGATTTCAATCGATGTCTACAAGAGCCGGATATTGGGGATAAGAAGGGCGACAACAGGCAATTGATTACAGGTCATCAAACCGAGTAAACTCTTCTACTTCCTGATAGTATTCCACCAGATCATCATACCGAGAGTCCCCAACGAAAGCGCTCTGCCTTGCCCCTTCCCTAAGAGAAGAGGAACTCGGCGTCCATCGAGGCGCAACGCCAGCAATGATTGATCGCTTCACGTCTTTCGATAGACGGTTAAAGTTAATAAATATCCTATCAATCTCTCCGCTGTCCCTCGTTAAAAGACGGGCAGCCTGGAGATCCAACGAGATCTCTTTTAACATTCTCGCCCGATCCTGGTTAGCCTTAATATAAGCCCTCCTCATTTCTTCTTTGTCCAGAGTTGACCGAGCCCGATACAGTCGGCGGTAGTCTGACTCTGCTTGAGAAATACCCGAACTCCATTTACTAAGGTTTTTCTCAAACCTATAGTTGATGTCAGTTAAATTAATTTTGGTTCCCATTAGATTCGCAGCAGCCTCGTCTGATGCTGACATCCTGACCCCATTAACAACGGGAGAACCAATGCTTTTTACTACTTTTTCTACATCCTTGATGGTGCCAGGGGTTAAAGCAGCGATAAGGCTACCACCAACATTGCTGACAGAATTCCAGAAAGGATTTTTATCTACTTGTCCCTGAATACTGTCGGCTTCTTCTCTGGACTTATTAATTGCATCAATCCAAATCTGCTCTGTTATGTAAGGTCTAGCCAGATTGATTGCGGACCTTTGTATCCTCTCGTTAAAGCCCCTGGCATCGAACGCAAAGGGGTTTGCCACAAGTCTGATAGGATCATAGATATCTGCGAAGGGCTGCATGAAACTGGTATCCACCCAAGAGATTTCATTACCCCCCTTCCTACCCAACAGGGCGAAGGATCCATCTTTATAGTATGACGCCAGGAATCGACGCATGGCATCAATCGTATCTGAGTCGTTCCGCTGGAGAGCGTCTTCTTCCTCTTCGTCATCTAAGCCTTCTCCTGCAAGCAATCCAGAAACTACTGGAGCCACAAACTGCATGAGATAGGCTAGTCCCGTGGTTCCGAAGGTAGCGACAGCACTTTGCCCGAGGGCCCTCTTGATGCCCATCACCCTGGTCTCAGGCACTTTCATTTCATTGTAAGCCAAAATTGGGTTCGTCACAGCAATCCTAGCTATCTCGGCGCGGAAAGAAATGAAAGGTGCCGCCCACGCGGTTATACCAAGGCGCTTAGCCTGGGTTACAAAGTCTACCAGATTGTTATATACCGGCATGGAAGCCCGAGTCTTGTTAGCGGCAACTCGTTTCAGGGTAATAATTGCAGCCTCTTTGGGCTGGCTATTCGCCACTAGACTCTGAATGTCCGGAGTAGTTGGGGGATAGACCTCAAGTATCCGTTCAGCCTGTGCCTGACTCATGTTATCCATCGCTACCCTAGTTTGCTTCGGGGAACGATATCCGACGCCTCCGACAAATGCCTTAACATGATTATCCAGGCTGGCCTCAAACGATACAATCTTCCAGAAGTTATCCCCAGCTTGGTAGGCTTTACCGGCTCGATTGTCTATTCCCTTCAAGCCTTTGATTATGGCCTGGGGGACGGGTCCAGCCATAGGCAGATAATCGGAAAGGTATCCCCCGGACTTAGCCACCCTATCCTCGAACTCCTTAGCGATATTTAGGTTAACCTCAGTGTCGCTGACGCCGAGCTCGGCATACTCTCGCATGAACTCTCGGAACTCTTCGCTGTACTTAGACTCATCTTTGAAAGCAGCTAGACCAGATCCACGAATAGCCTGGTTGGCTGCGCTCAACACTTGACCGGAACTCAACAAGAATAGTGGGTTACCAAAGAAGTTTCTAATATGAGTCCTAACCCTTCGTTTAGTCAGATTAGCCATGGTCTGGGAAGCTACCCACATCACTGCGGATTGGGTTCGACCCAAGTCAGTAGGCTGCATTTCCTCAAACGCCTGCTTAATTTCTGGTAGAACATAGTAACCCTGAAGAGCGCCATAGGTTGAGTCTGCTAAAGTCTTTCTATCTCCCCCTAACTTTTGCAGGCCGTTTTGTATTGCCAAGTTTTGGTCCTTTGTAATCACTACCACCTCCTCAGTATTTGAAGAGTTGAGCGTGGTCTCTACGTCCCGAAGGAATTTTTGATTAGCTACCAAAGAACTGAGTGCGACCATCGTCCGAGCAGCGTTGAATACATTATCGTCGTACTGACCCATTCCAACTCGAAGTCCCTTGCCTATGTCTTTTCTTTCCTTAAGGACACCCAGATTGACCAAGCCCAGTCCTCCTTCCAGAGACATTGAATCCACGGAGTTAAGGAAGCTCGCTAGTTTAAGGAGAACGTCTTTCTCATTGACGTTCGCCTCTGCATTTTTCTTGAGATCCGCATCGCTTAACACTTTCCCGTCCTTCTCCGCTATCGCCTTGATTTTCTCAAACTCCTCTTTCACCATGCTCCCTCGAATCTCATCCCGAGCTTCACTCAATCGGCGACGGGCTTCGGGGTCAGAGCTCTGCAACCACTTCCTGTAGCCAACCCGATCGTGGATCTCGTATGAGCGCATTAGATAGATGCCCCGGTTGTTTTGGATCTTAATCTTAAGTTCCGCAAGAGACTCGTGATCAAGAATCCCAGAGTTAACTAAATCATCCGATAGGGTATCTATGGCTTTTCTTAAAGACTCAACCGCACCGTAAAGCTCCTTACTGCGTTCCTTTAGCTCTCGCACTGCTGGATCCCTTACCTGCTGTCTATAGACCGGAACCGCCTGAGCGTAGAGTTTATTGAGATCTTCCTGATAAAGTTTCTCAATTTCATACCAGCCCTTTAACCACTCTTCTTTGAATCTTGACTTCTCTTTTAGATATCTTTCTGGATCCTGCTTCTGGTATTTTCCCCTCAAGCGGTTTATCTCTGCACGGAGACTAGATGTCGCTGAGCTACGGAGAACTTCCCTGGCCTCTCTAAGATTTTGGTATGCACCTGGGGCCCCTGTATCCAGGACCACGTCATCGTCAGTTGTTCCTAAAACAATGTTGACCAGCTGCAGTTCCTCCTCCGTAGGGTTTTTCCCAAAGGTTTGATTCATCAGGCGAGTAACTCTTCTCTCGTGAAACTCTGCATCCTTGGCCCCCGCTTTAGATCTGCCTTCTGCCTCCAGTTTAAGGGGGGCCAGTTTCTTGCCCAGTTTACCTTCTGTGGTAAGGGATCGAAGGAATCGATTAGATTCAATTCCTGCGGCTACCAGCCCGTCCTTACTGTAGGACTCCCTAGTTAACGACATGGCTAACGCAGGATCATTTCTTAGAATGAAAGCATCAGTAATGATTTCTAGGAAAGTGGATGCACGGGAGAAGGAAGGCTGAGCCCTCTTGTCAGGTGTCGTTGGTAGCGTAAATGGATCTCCAATTATTGCGTCTACCATTCCTGACATCAGTCCAGCGGCTTCGTCCGGAAAAGATTTTATGTAAGTCCTATACAGGTGAAGTACTGCAGCGACCTCCCCTATGTTATCCGCGCCTTTCAAGGTGCTTCCGTCCGTGGCAAGTGCAAGTTCAGCGTCATCCACTACCTCTGGCGATACACCAAGCATGGCCGCAGCCTTGGCCAGGAGAGGTTCTGGGGAGTAAGATCCCATGACCGCATATTCTGAGAGCTTACCAAGGAACTTACCCTCAGCGATCTCAACCAGAGCTTCTACCTCAGCGAGGTGACGGGCAGCAGTCGGCCCGTAATTGCCCAACAATACATCCATCCTTTCGACACCCTCGACAGTTGTGGATTGAAGGTCCCCAAAGTATTGGGAGGCTAAGGAATGAATATAACTGCGATACTCTTCAGGAGTATCCACCCCAGGGATACCTCGCTGCATGTCGCGGTCACTGATGACCCGATCTACTACTCGACCCACAGTCAGTTCAGGAGTAGCCGCTCTAGAGAAGGAGTAGTCGCCTACGTCTTCGAAGGGGTCTCCAAAAAAGTCCCCCTCGTCTTCAAAGGGCGATCCGGATAAGTCAGAAGACTCATCCCCCAGGATGTCACCCTCAAACTCGTCATCCGAGGTTTGGTCTACTACTGCCTGAATCTCAACGAACAAGTCAATTGGCTGTACCCCTTCTTCAGTCTTGATGAAGTTGTCAGGATAAGCGTCACTGATCCTGTAGGGGCCTTTGGCCCACTCTGCCGTGGTGGGATCGCTCTCGCTCCACCCATTACTCTCCAGGTAATCCCGCACCTCGTCGGCGGTGGGGTGTGGGTTGGAGGGGTCTTCTGCTCTGATCCACTGTTGAGAAGTTATTAGGCGATCATTGTACAGGCCATGCAACTGTATGTCCGTGCCAAAAAGCTGGTTAAACAAACCAACTCGCAAAACATAGTCGAAGGGAACTCCTGGAGCTTCGCCGCCAAGCGGCTTTCGACTTTTGTAAATTCGGTCTGCAACCCTAGGGGTAACGTCGTGTTCTTGACCCCCTTCTCGCAAACCCTCTAGAAAAGACTCCTCCTCAGCAGACAAGCCAGGTAGTACCCTTGCTAAGTCTGAGAGTTGCGAATCTTCCGTCGCAGCCGAAGCGAATTCTCCAGTTGCTCCGTCTGCCGCTCTACTAGCTCTTCCGGGGTCAACTCGTCCCAGGATTTCGAGGGGCTGACTTTGGCTGGCTTGGGTTCTTCGGCTTCCATCGAGGGGGAGTTTAGCACGAGATCTGCTGTTTGTCAACTTCTCTCTAACATTGTCCAAAGAAAGGTCAGCGTCTTCATCTCTAACTTGGACTTTAGCTCCCTCAGGAATAGTAGCCCATAAGGGGTCCAATGTGATAGACCAAAGGCTACCCCTCACTAGGTCAACCCTATCACCATCTAGTTTCACCCGCTTCAAGAACTCCTGAAAGTGGAGATCAGTCAAAGAGTGAACAAGGAACTCCCGCCTTGTCTGGACCGGACTTAGCACTTCGTTATCGCCAACCCCATCCATGCCGAGAGCGTAGAACAGGTCACCAACTCCGTTGGCGTAGAACGAGGCTTTGTTAATATCGAGGCGTGCTCTGTAGGCGAGGGTTCTCAACTCGTCCTCTGGCATCGCAGAAAGGTCTCGATTTTCTGCGTAGAATCCTCCCTCTTGTTCCAGCATCTTAATCAACTGACCAACACTCGACTCATCGGCGACTCTCCTCGCAATGCTTTCAAGAATTGTGAACGCATTCGCCGAGTTACGAGAGAAGTCAATCGCAACCAGTCGAGCCGCTTTGACTAGTCGATCAATGCTTTTGACCAGAGCCTCTTGAGCTTCTGTCTGAGGAGACTCAAGCATAGAGTCAAGCGCTCGGTGCAGTCCCTCGTGAACCAAAGTGTCCGCTACTCCTCGCGGGTTAGTCTTGGCTACGTTCAATACTATCGTGTTGAAGCGGTGAGAAAACAGTCCTGCCCATTCAGCCCCAGGCGCATCCATTAACCTAAGCGTGGTGCCTTCAAGCAGTTTCGGGTTATTCAAGAAGATCTGAGAAAGGGTTCTCAGGTAGTTATCACTGCCGCTGTCCTCTGCAATAATTCTGAGCGCGTCTATAATATCGCCAGACTGATTATCAGCTTCTAATCCAAGAGCTTCGAACTGTGCCCTAACTTGAAGCGCCTCGGCTTCTTCCAACGCTGCTCGACTCCGTGATCTTTCGTAGACCACTCCATACTCTTTTTCAAATATAGCGGCTTCGTCGGTGATGTTCCACTCTGCACCTAGCTTTATTCCATTTAAGGATAAGTTAAACAAAACATCGTTAATTAGATTTCGGCGTTCCACCTCATCATCGGGGTAGATAACCTTATTCTGGTCCGCAATATTCCTGAGATAGTAGTCCCAAGCATCGATAACCGCTTCGAATTCCTCACTTATGGGCAACCCACCGGCACCATCCGATGGTGTCGGAGTATCGGGAGTGCCTGGTAGGTCCGATTCGTTAGCCTTACCGGAGGTTTGTTCTTCCCGAAGCTGATCAAACTGCTCGCCACCATCAAGAATTTCCCCCGGACTTACTGGCTGGGGAGCAGAGTCCCGATTCTCGTCAAGGGAATAGTCACCAGTACTCTTTTCGTTGATTGTAGTCGAGCCCAAAGCGATGGCACCTATTTGCTTTAAGCTGTATATCTTGCCCCTTTCCTCAACCCCAGCCTCCGTTTGAACAGCAAACTCCAGGGCTTTGGGATTCGCGACCAGCACATGAATATTTTTAAATTCAGACCTTTCTAGTATATCAATCAAAGGGGCTAGCTTTTCATCTTTCCGTGTCTCAGCAACGAAGTCGTTTAGCCCCTGCTCAGTTGTGTTCTCAAGGGCTTTGGCTCTCGTCTTAAGCGTGGCCAAAGCAACGATCTCCGCTGCCTTGTATATTACTTCAGTCGCTGCTTCTTCATTAAAACTATCACCTGCCACCGATAGTAGGCCCCCCTCTAGGCTCTCTCTAAAGATTTCTTTCTCGATGTCAGTGGCATCCCAAGACCCAATAACATTAATGGCATCCCGTTTTTCCTGAATGATTTTAGGGACCTGGCTCCCCGCTACTTTAGCGGACGCAACTCGACTAGGTTTTGCAACATCCGAGAGCAAGTTTTTTAAATTATACTCTCCAGAGCGTACGACCATTAACCCATTCTGAACTCCTCCACCCCAGTTGGTTGGTTCCAAATCAGTAGCATCGTTGAACTCCTCCGTTGTCACATCAGTTACCGCACCGACAACAAACCCGTCTTCAACGATTAGCCTGGGGTGAATTTCACCCACACCCTCGGGCACCTTTATCTTGCCCCCACTCTTCTTGTGGGACAGAGCAGACGCCATATAGTAGGGGTGGTTAACGAAAGCAAAGCCATCTTTATTTTCATCTTCCCACGGATACTTGTAGGCCTTCCGCTGTCCTTGAGGACCAACTACAAACTTAGTCTCATCAATACCCCATTTTTCAAAAAGCTTAGAGTTAACGTCTTGAAGGATTTGAGTTTTCTCGGGCTTGCTGACCCCTGTAATATCCTTAGGAAAAATCGGCATACCATAACTGGGAGAGTTCTCGTCGTTAACCCGTGCCTCAATCAGCTCGTTTATTTTTTCTTGTAAAGGATCATTATCTAATTGGCCGTTCACTGCGTTTTCATCATTCTCTTCCTCCTCAGACCTTCCGGAGCCCCCGTCGAATTCTCCTGAGGGAGAAGCAGATTCTCCAACTCCTCCTTCGGGTGCTACAGTTGCTCCTCCACCGGCTTCTCCCTCCGCAGCTTCTTCGGATCCGGAAGCTGGTTCTTCTTGTTCCTCTTGATTCTCCGCAGTTGAGTCCCCCTGTCCTCCCTCCGATCCCTCCGATCTTTGAATGTCTTGCCCATCGTTGTTTCCTGGGTCCGTGTTTTGGTTTTCCTTAATCTCCTTCTTGATGTCGTTCTCGATTTGGGTGCCATTAGCTAAAACAAGGTCGCCAGTTTTATTTTCTCTGAGAAGTCTTTTCAGAAGGCCGTTTGTGCCCTCCCCAGCCTCGATTGCCCTCTGAAAACGGCCCCTCTTGTCAGTGTCTTTAGCGTTCTTGCTGAAGCTCCTTCTGGCGTTGTCGTAAGCCTTAACAATCGTAGTTTCTAACTGGGCCTTCACCTCTGCCTCAGTCTCAGCCTCAGCCCCCGCTGCAGTGTCGATCTCAGCAACCTTATCCAAAAAAGTTTTCAAGCCCTCGGAGAGCTTACCCTTATTAATAGTAGCCGAACCTATCGTCCCCTTTGCCTCGCCTGGCTCTCCGTCGAGGTCGATCTCCACATCTAGGTAGGAATCTGCAACTAGTTTTTTCGAAGCAAAAATACCATCCACCTCTGCTTTTAGTTTCTCAGCTTTGACTTGATCATCCACAGCGAATAGATCATCGATCAGCGCCCGTATGCCATCCCTTGACATGGTTCGCGGCGTGGGTGGCGCACCCTCCTCGGCCTCTCCCTGCGGAAGTTGCTCAATTGGCAAGGAGAAATTCTCTAGTATCTGATCAAATTGCTTAACTTTTTGTTCAGTAGTTGGTCCACCAGTACGAGGCTTCCCAGAGCCGGGCTGACCACCCAAAACCTCGTCGGTGGATTTTGGGATATTGTTGATCAGGTTGTCTATCGTCTCAAGTTGGGTCTTCTCCCCAGTGCTATTAATAATGCTCCTGATCTTTAGAAGCTCCCTTCTCTTCTCGCCTTGTGTCAGATTTTTGTTACTTACGGTCTGCTGCGCCTCTGCAAGCAATATAAGAGGTAATTTCTCAGCATTTTCTGGTCTGGTTTGAGCGGGGGGTATCTGGTCTGGAGTAACCGGCTGATCATCCACAGCCTCAGCAGCGTCGGCTAACTTCGCAGCCGTCTCAGGACTGGTGGAAGCAGTCTCGACTGCGGTTTCTTTGAGGTATTGAGATATCTTATCCTTGAACCTCTCCGCTTGCTGGACAGATGCACCCTCACTATTGATAGCGCCAGCACTTCCAAGAATACCTCCAGCGAGCGCCCCAGTTAAAGCATGCTCGAAGGCCTCCGATAGCTGCATCTCCGGATTGTAGGTCCCCATCGCAATGACACCGGATAAGAGTTCGTCTGTGAATTCCTCCACAGCCTCTTTACCTGAGGAAACAAAGAGGGGTTTAAGCAGCTGACCAGTAGCGGTGGCAAGGGCTCTGGGGTTTTTAGATACTTTTGTTAGCCACCCTTTGCCAAGAGCCTCGTTCGCCTGTTTAAAAGTAACACCCCTCAGAGCGTTAGCAGAAAACAAAGCCTCAGTTCCGCCAGGGATGAGCTTCATAAGAATGCCTGTCTTAATCCCATCGGCTATTGCAACAGGGTAGGCTCGGCTTTTCGCTGAAGCTTCAGCCTCCTCAGGGGACATGCCCATTAAGATGGCCTCGTCACGATAGTTTATGTAGGCATCTTGAAAAGTTGCCTCGGCAGATCTGGAAGCTTGAAGACCAAAGTATACGTTTCCTGCTAGAGATTTCGAAGCGGCCTTTGCCAAATCATCCGAGCTGGTTAGGGCCATTCTGGAGGCAAGTCTCCTTGCCGCATGTTCCTGTATTTTAACCGCTAGGAAGTTAGTCCTGCCAATAGTACTTTTCACTGCGGCCGTACCAACTCCGCGACGGATTGCGGATCCAGCTACAGCCCCCGCGCCAGGCAGCAGAAGCATCCCCACTTCTTGACCTAGGATTCTTCCCCACTTTGATCCAGACCCGAATAGTTCGTCTTGCTCCTGAATGTTATTTCTGAGTAGAGAGACAGCTTCGACGGACTCATCACCGTCCATCCCAGGGAGACTTCCTCCCAAAAAGGTAAATAGACCCAACCCAAAGGTACCGACTCCCTGCAAAGCCCCCTCCTCCAGGTTTCTCAAAAAGTTACTGGTAGCCTCTACTGGACTAGCTTCGTCTGAAAACATATCCAGTAAGATGCCTGCAGCCCCTATGGGTGACTTAGCTCCAAGTAGACGCTTCATTCCCCCTATCAGGCCGGGGTTTTTAGTCGCCTCAGTGAATGCCCCTAGCAGCTCACTGTTGGTTTCATACTTGTCCTTATTAGCATAATAGAACTGCCGAAACTCTGCGGACCTGGGAAACACAATCCCCTCGGCCACCATACCAGCTACGGAATCTATTGATCCGTTGAGCATTACGGCGACAGCATTGTTGGCAAAGGATTCTCTAGACCCCTGGGCCTCAGCTTTGGCACGCTTTATTTCGCCAGCGGGAACCTCCGCAGCGCCGAGAGCGAGATCGATCTCCTCATCTGTAGCTGTAGTAAGCCAAGAGCGATTAAATATAACCTCACCGTTGGTGAGTTTCCGAAACTGACCCTCGGGTTTTGACTCATCTTTCGCCCAGGTGTCTGGAAGCTCCATGATAGAGTCCATATAAGAATCCCTTAAAGATTTCCTAACAGACTCACTTCCATTGAGGGCTTCTTCAGCCAGGCTTGTTAAGCCCCGCTCTCGAAGGAAACGGTAGGCCACATCATCAACAATGCCAGGATCTGAAAGGCGAGCAGATGATCCAGCGTCTTTAAGCTCTTTAATGTCCTGTGGACGCAAAAACATTTTTGCTGCCTCAACATCCAGTTCGCCATCTTCAGAGTCTTCATTGAAGACATCTTTCCCTGGCAAGAGCCTGTCACTTAGCTTTATAGTTTTCGAGCTAGCTCGAACACCAAGGTCTTGTTGAGCCAACGCCTGTGCATACTTAAACTCTGAAAGCGCTTCAATCTTCTCCCGACGGGGAGCATCGGTTGCAAGGATTTCCTCCTTGTAGCGGTCGTACCCAGCAAGGGAGAGGTAAGGATTTACATCCAGCCTTCCTTCGTTACTTCTAGTGGTCCAGTCACTCTCCGCTTTCGCAGAATCCATCCTCCGTCTGAGGGTATTCTCAAGACCCCCCAGGTAGTTGGGTGCTTGGACCTTGTAGGCTTCGAAATCAAGCTCCTGAGAGCTACCGTTACCACTGTCCAGTTGAAGGCTACGGACCTCATTAAAAATATTGAACTGTCGAAGGTTGTCGGGGCTGGCAGTCTCCAGATCGAACTGCTCTTCTGCGGCCTCTCTCCAGACATCAAAAATAGTCTTCTGCTCGTCTTGATTCGCTGTTCCCCAAGCGGGATCAGACGTTATTGCATCCCACGAAGGTAATGTAAGCGCTTCCATCTAGTATTAATTTGTCTGAACAGGGCGGCTGACGAACTCCATAAGCCGATCTATCGCTTCCCTTCCGGAGCCTGAGGATGCGCCCTTAGAGGAAGCAGTTGGCCTAGGGGTGTTGAGAGCCCGAGCCCTTGCTGCTGTGTCTCTAAATTTATAAAGAGTGTTTACAGAGTCCCATAGAGATTTGAGAAAAGCCTTCTCCTGAGTACCACTCGACTCGTTCAAGGATAGACGGTCATCTGTTTCCTGATCCAGATACTTCGAAATAAAGGCCTCCTCCGAAAGATTACGGGCGGCATCCACCACTTCCGTAGTATTTACAGAACCCCCCTGAACAAAGTTAGATAGCTGACTGAGGCGAGGTAAATTACTGCCAGCAAGGATTTGATTACTCGCGACCTTTGTGACTATGGAAGGTAAAGCTTCTTCCCTGCGGGGAGTTCCATCAGCATTTTTACTGAGCACAGTGCCCTGACCGGTCGCAAAGAACTCAGGGAACTCTTCAAAAACTCCTGACCCAAGCAGGGTTCGAAGCTCATCTCGTGTGGCCCTAAAATCTTTTAACACCTCATTATTAGCATACTCCTCAGATTGCGTTCTAATCCGGTTTCTCTCAACCCTCTGGTTGGCCATGGCAAGGGTTCTGCCAACGTGGTTTCTGAATGCATTATAATTGCGAGACCTCAGTAGGTCTTCGGCAGTGGACAAAAGTTTATCCGACTGTTCAATACTAATACCGGAAGCCCCTAGGGAGTTGGCCATACCATTTAGGAGACCTTCAAAGTTTTTCTTTTGGCTGGACTTCAAATCCAAGGCTCTTGCTATAGGCTTTGAATAAGCTGCTGCTGGGGCTAGGTCCAAAACAAGATCCTCAAACTCAACGGATAAAGGGTCTGCGTTTCTGATTCTACCTAGCGCGTCTGCCTCGCCCCTCAAAGCCTCCTGTGCTTTAATATTCTCAACCATGTTTAGGTTGGTTTGGGCGCCAGCTGCTAGGACCTGTTGATCCTGCAAGTAGTTAGAAGCCTGCCGGTAGCGCTCTGCTACAGAGGATCCCTCCATAGTAAGCGCTGGAGTAAAAACCGTACCAGAGTTACCAGCAAACCCTGGGCCCAGCATTTCGTCTGCAGCTGACCCTAAAATAGACATATTAGCCGTACATTGCGGGGTTCATTGTGCGGTTCATTGTGCGGCTCATTAAACCTTTCCTTCCATTGACCTTAGCTGCCGCATCTAATATTGGATCTTTTTCTTTTTCTTCGTCTTCTTCCTTCTCCTTAGCAGCGAGGTCGGCGGCTTTAGCTTTCTCCTTAGCAGCGAGATCGGCGGCTATAGCTTTCTCCTTGAGCTTTTCAAACTTTTCAGTTCTTCCAGCCTGATTTCTAGCAAAGCCTCTGTCTAGGTCCCCACCAGGACCGGCAATAAGATCACCCATACCAGTGGTGCCTCTACCAAAAGCCCTGATATTTTCCCTATTGACGATACCCGTCCCAGGCTTGAAGGAGCTGTCCATGAGGTCTCGGGTCAGACTACCAAACTCATTCTGCCCCGTCCCATAATCTCCAAACCGTCCCTTCTCGCTGGCAGTGCCTATCCCTTTTCCGGTGTCTCCGAAAGCAGACCCACCTCCAAACTTCTCAGGAATGGCGATGCGTGTGCTCCGACTAACAGTTTCACCTCCTTCGTCGCGGGTCTGCACTACCTCCATCCCCTCGGGGAAGGACGAAGTTCGAGAGGGCCGTCCTGTGAAAGCACTTTGCATAGCCTCGGCAGCCTCAGGGTCGGTCTTCCTCAGTCTATTGATCTCGGCAATAGAGGCATTAGTGGCCGACTGCTCAGCGGCTTTCATCGCGGGAGTCTTGCCCCCACGCATCGCGACTTGTGCCATCACCGCCCGAGGGGTGCGAAGAAACCCTGCGCCAGGACCCCCGCCCATCGAGATAGTTTCATTAGGAATCGCTGCTCGGGCTGCAGCTTTCTTTGCTTCTTCCTCATTGAGTATTTTCTGGGCTTCCGCTTCGTCCTTCGACATACGACGGGGCTCTGCTTTGCTATCGTCTGCCTCTTCCGCTTCCGCTGCCGCTTCCGCAAGTGGGTTGTCGCTTAGCGAAGAAGATGCAGTGGCGGAAAGCTTTTCCCCATCTTCATTATCTTCAAAATCCTTTTCAGGATCATCTTCAGGATCATCTGAAGCGGATTTGGAGCGTGCTATGCGAGCAGCCCTCTCCTCGCTCTTTTCCCCAGCGGCTGCTGCGTCTTTTTCGCTTGCCGCAATCTCTTCCTCCGTCAATGTAGCGTCTTTAGTGTAAGTGGGCTTTTGAAGCTCTTTAAGTCGAGCCAATGCACTTTCTCGGGTTTCTCGCCTGTTAAATTTGCCACTCTTTAGACG
>LULV01000415.1_pt1 | contig 17485 bp, 15 predicted proteins | sample 728081 | NCBI WGS metagenome assembly LULV01 (sample SAMN03860280, study PRJNA289734) | marine metagenome | biome: seawater column; feature: ocean; material: water; isolation source: Red Sea water column Station 108 - depth 25m | place: Saudi Arabia: Red Sea | collected 2011-10-15 | depth 25 m | reverse complement strand
ATATTATCTTGGTGGACCAATTGCAGAATTTTTCGGCGGATTTGTCTTAAAATTAATCTGGAAAAAAAATTTGATGAATTTAAAAAATATATTAGAAAAATGAAGAAATTTTTTACAACCCTTTTAGTTTTACTTTTAGTTTCATGTTCAAGTACGGATATTTCTGAAGAAGCAAGTAGTGATGACACTCAATCTCAAGAAATAGTTTTTGAACAAGGATTTGGAAAAAACCCAAGTGAGTATGTTGCTAACTGGAATAAATTAGTTTCTGAAATTGCTAGTGATGAAGAGACTCTTTTTTATTTCTCAATAGATCCTGACAATGTTCAGTGGGCCTCTACTGATAGAAATATACTTCTATATCAATTTGGTCTCAATGAAAACACTCAATCTGCATTTGTATTGAATATGCTAATTGCTGATGACACTGTTGTGGGTGTTGAATTCTTTTCTCCTGTAGCTAATGATGAAGTCACAGCGCAAAGGACTCGTTTGTTCTTTTTAATTATTATCGCTATGTCAGATGAAACACTAGACAAAGATGGACGGGAGTCTGTTTTATCAAAAGTTGGCCTTTACGATGAAGTAGAAAGTCCAAACCAAATTGGTGGCGGAGTTACCGTAAATGCGGTTAGATATGTAGTTGAACCACTAGTTGATCGTGGATTGTTAGTGGGAATTAACTTTTACTCAACAAGAGATTCTGAATAACTTAGCTGGCAATAACTTCTGTTACCCCAGGTACTTTATCTTTTAATATTCTTTCAATTCCGCTTTTTAAAGTTGCAATGGACATTGGGCATCCTTGGCATGCACCAAGCATTTCTATATTAACAACACCATTTTCAACAGATGCTAATTTAATATCTCCACCATCAGCTTGTACTGCAGGACGAATATATTCGATCGTATCATTTAATACCTCCATATCTACTTCAGCATTTGGATCACGATCTTTTACTTCTGGAAAATTTAAATTTGCCATATATTAATTATATTGTATTTCACTTCCAACCGAACTCAGTAAATCAACAATATTTTCATACCCTCTCTCAATATGATCAATCCCAGTAATTAAAGACTCTCCATCTGCTTGTAAAGCAGCGATTATCAAACTTGCCCCAGTTCTTATATCAGTTGAGTGCACTGGTGCGCCGGATAGTTCTTTTACTCCTTTAATCATTGCATGTTGCCAGCCAGATTGTATATCTGCACCCATTCTTTGTACTTCAGGTATCCATTGAAACCTCTGGTCATAAACATTTTCAGTTATTATTGATGTGCCATTCGCTTTTAATAGACATGCTCCAAAAATAGGCTGTAAGTCTGTTGCTACTCCTGGGAATGGAAGAGTAGAAATTTCAATTGAGGATATTTCTTTTACACTATTTATTTCGATAGAATTTTCATTGATAACTAAATCTGCACCCATTTCTTTAAATTTCAATTACACCTGATCCTTGCGTAGCTAAAAATGCAGCAAGGTAAGTTCCCGCAACAACCCTGTCGCCAATTACTTCATGGTTTGTGCTTTTTAGAGAATCAACTCCTTGAATTGTAATTTCACTTGTACCTTCACCATCGATTTGAGCACCCATATTTTTAAGCATCTTCACTAAATCAACAACTTCTGGTTCTCTTGCAGCATTTTCAATAATTGTTGTTCCATCAGCTAATACAGCTGCCAATATTGTGTTCTCTGTTGCCCCAACTGAAGCATAGGGAAGATTGATTTCAACACCTTTTAGTCCATCGGTTTTTCCAATAAGCACACCGTGATCTAGTTCAAACTTAGCACCCATTTTCTCTAGTGCCTCAATATGCATCTTGACAGGTCTTGGGCCAAGCTGATCACCACCTGGAAAAGCTATTTTAGCTTCACCCTTTCTTGCTAATAAAGGGCCTAAGACGATAATAGAAGCTCTCATCTTTTGAACAACTTCATATGGGGCTTCTACTGAAATGTCTGATGGAGAATTAATCTCTAAAGTTTTATCATCAAGTTTTGATGTTATTCCAAGAACATCTAGCACTTCTTGCATATAATAAACGTCTGCAATGTTTGGGACATTTTCTATTTTATATACACCTTCTGAAAGTATGGGAAGGATCATTTGTTTTAAAACAGCATTTTTTGCACCAGAAATTTCAATAGTTCCTGTTAATTTTTTTCCACCAATTATTTGAATACTTTTTTCCACTAACATTGATACTACTTAAAAAATAAACGTAACAAAAGAAATGATGAACTCATTAGAAATATTTAAGGGAAACAATCATATTGATTGTTCAAATACACTTCTGAATTTAATAAGCTCTGAAATCAATGACTCTGAAAACTATAGTCTTGGATTATCAGGTGGAAGCACACCTAAGTTTTTTTATGAATTATTTGCTGAAAAATATAAAAATTATTCAAATATTTATCTATGGACTGTCGATGAGAGACATGTAGATATAAATGATGAATATTCTAATCAAAGAATGATTAATTCAATTTTCAGTAAGTCAAATCTAAATATCATTGAATACTCTTACGAAGAAGATCCAAGCCATTCTGCTAAAAACTACACCACTACAGTTTTTAGTAAAGTTGATAAATTTAATGCAGCAATATTAGGGGTTGGAGAAGATGGTCATATTGCGTCTCTATTTCCAGATACAAGTGCTTTAAATGCTGATGAGAAAGGATTTGTTCAGAATGAAGTAAATATTCTCACTAGATGGAGAGTTACTTCTACTTTTGAACTACTAAAAAATATTGAAAACGTATATTTACTCGTAACAGGTGATAATAAAAAAGATATTATTGAAAAAATAGGTAAAGAGAACGGTTTACCTGTAAATGAATTAATTCGTTTAAGAAAAAAAACAGTTTTATTGACTGACCAATAAATTTTATTATTTATATAATACTTTTAGAGTCATCTTTGTGTCAGTTTGAACCACTACACTAATCCTTCTACCCTGTTGGATGGTGACTCTATTGTTCTTAAGAAGGAATCTATGTTAAGCTTCAAAGCCTGTGAATTTTAAAAATTTTTTACTAGCTTTTGTAACGTCTTCAATTTGGGGATCATCTTTTTTGATGATTAAGTATTCATTAGAAGAACTTAATCCATCTGATATTGCTATCTACAGAATTTTAATTGGTGCTTTATTTATTAATATCTTTGTTAGAGCTAAGGAAAATATCGTCAAAACTGATAATATAAAGATTTTTATTATCTCATTTTTTTGGATGGCTCTACCGTTTTATATGTTTGGCATTGCTGAACAAACAATAACATCTTCATTGGCTGGATTAATAAATGGATCAACTCCAATTTTTGTTGCTTTTATTGCTGTTGTTTTTTACAAATTAAAAGTTACAAAAATTCAAGTTTTGTATATTTTCACTGGGTTTATTGGGGTGGGACTCATTTCTTTAAGTGGAGGAATAAATGAAGTTTCTTTTGAAATTGGTTTTCTTTACGCATTGATTGCCTCAATATCATATGGAATCGCTGTAAATATGGTAGAACCATTAATTCAAAAATATGATTCATTAATTGTTATAAAAATGGTAATAAGATATGCATTTCTTATCTCACTTATAATGTTGGGGCCTACTGCATCGTTTAAGTTACCAACTGTCGAAGTTTCACTAATTCCAATGCTTATATTGGGTATTGGAGGAACTGGAATAGCGTTTCTAACTTATTATAAATTATTAGAGAGTGTTGGCAGAATATCTAGTTCATTTGTTGTATATATGATTCCTATTTTTTCTATTTTCTTTGGCTATCAATTTTTAAATGAGATAACTAATTCAATTCAGTTTATAGGAATCGGCGTAATATTATCTTCTGCTTTTCTATATTCGAGAACTTAAGATTGTCTTATTTCTACAAGTTCTGATTCAGCAACAGCAGCTAACGTGCCGTTGTCTAAATAAAGTTCTCCTTTATATAAACTATCACGACCATCAACGCTCTCTCTCCAAGCAACCGCTGTGACATATTCAATAGAAGGACCAACGGGTTTTAAATATTTTATTGAAAAATTTTTACTGACTGCTCTTTGACCTAGTAAAACAGTTAGGGGGCCCATAGTAATATCTATCCATGAATCAATAATTCCTCCAAGTGTTGTTGGGAGAGGATTAAAATACCTTTCACGAACAGGAAACTTGCACTTTAATGTTTCATTTTCTTTATCAAATTCTAAAAACTCACCTTCAAGCTCCACCCATACATTTGGAACAGGTACTCCATTGTTTGCCAACATATTTTCAAGATTATCTTCAGCCACCATGTAATAATAGCAACTTATATGAATAAGCTGTCTTGGCAATCAAGACAGCTTAAACAGGGTTAATTTAGTAATAATGAAATATTACTTTGAGAGTAGGACAGTTTATGTGCCTTTTGGATGCCAGACTGTTTTTGTTTCAAGGTAAGGAAGAATAGAAGATAAACCTTCTATAGATGGTTGTGAAAATACTCTTTTAACAGATTCCGAAGCATTCTGTTCTATAGTTTTTAGACCTTCTTTATCCAGTTCTTTATGGAGTGCCACTAAATTTATTTCAACATGTTTACTAACATCACTAAGAATATTTTCAAATTTTCCAGAAAGTATATTCAAAGATCCAGATGGAAAATCAGAATTATTAATATCCTCAGCAAATTTTAATGCCAGAACACTATTTTCCTCAGAGTAAGATATTACTGAACAACCAACTGTTAATGATGGGAGGATACTCATTAATAACTCATTTAAAGATACATTTGAACTACTCAATGAAAACACAACACCTATAGGGTTTTGATGTGAAATATTAAAATATTCCTCAGAGACAGGATTCAGATTACCCGCTAATTGTTCCCATTTATCAGCTAATCCAGCAAACCACACTATATTTTGTATCGACTCATCTATATCTTTAGTTGCTTTTTGTTTTGTTAGTCCGTGATCCATTAGCAGCTCAACATAACTTTCTTTATTTCCTTCAATCATCTCTGATAAACGATAAAGAATTTGCATTCTCAAATAAGGAGTTGCTGAAGACCATTTCTTAAATCCATTTTTAGATGATGTAACGGCATCTCTAATATCTTTTTTTGAAGTTAACGGTAATTCATAAAATTCATTTTTTAATTCCTTAGTATACGTTTTTCCAGATTCTGAACGAACATATTTACCATCAACATAATTTTTGTAAGTTTTCTTAATGTCTATCATGATGATGCCTTTAAATATGAAAGTAGACCATGCCTTCCGCCTTCTCTTCCGAATCCTGATTCTTTATATCCCCCAAATGGTGATGATGGATCAAACTTATTGAATGTATTAGCCCAAACAACACCAGCATCAAGTCTATCGGCAGTCCACAATATTTTTGATCCCTTTTCAGTCCACACTCCAGCTGATAAACCATATTCAGTATTATTTGCTATTTCAACTGCTTCTTCTGGTGTCCTGAAAGTTAAGGTTGTCAAAACAGGGCCAAATATCTCTTCTCTAGCAATTGAGTAAGAAGGTTGAACATTCGTAAACAAAGTTGGTCTAAACCAAAATCCATTACCTGGTAATTCACATTCAGTTTGAAACAATTCGCCACCATCTTTAACGCCTTCGTTAACTAAACCAGTAATTTTATCTAATTGTTCCTTTGAGTTTATCGCCCCAATGTCCGTGTTCTTATCTAATGGATTTCCCACTCTAAGTGACTGCATTCTTTTCTCTAATTTTTTAACAAATTCATCATGTATTGACTCTTGAAGAAGCAGCCTACTTCCAGCACAGCAGACATGACCTTGATTGAAAAAAATACCATTCACTACTCCCTCCACAGCTTGATCGATTGCAGCATCCTCGAATACAATATTTGCAGCTTTGCCTCCTAATTCAAGAGTAAGCCCAACATCTCTTCCAGCTAGTGATTTCTGTATAAGTTTTCCAACTTGAGTAGATCCTGTAAAAGCAATTTTGTTTATATCTTTGTGGTTAACTATCAGTGAACCTGTCGACCCGTCTCCTGTAACGATATTGACAACTCCAGGAGGAAGCCCAGCTTGTTCACAGATTTCAGCGAAAAGTAAGGCTGTTAGTGGAGTGGTTTCTGCAGGCTTTAATACAACTGTATTTCCAGTAGCTAAAGCAGGTGCAATTTTCCAAGCAAGCATTAATAATGGAAAGTTCCAAGGTATTATTTGACCTACTACCCCATATGGTTTCAAGCTTTTTGTTGCCCAAGAAAGATCTAATTTATCTGCCCATCCTGCAAAATAGAAAAAATTAGCCGCAACCTGTGGTAAATCGAAATCTCTAGACTCCTTAATTGGCTTTCCACCGTCAAGAGATTCTAAGACTGCAAATTCTCTTGATCTTTCTTGTATCAACCTAGCTATTTTAAATAAATATCGTGATCGTTGATTTGGTGTCAGTTTAGACCAAACTTCAAATCCTTCTTTTGCAGACTTTACAGCACTATTTATGTCTTGTTCATTTGATAGCGGGACTTTAGATAATAATTCTTCTGTTGAAGGTGAAATAGTATTTATATATTTTTTACTTTTTGGTTCTACAAATTTACCACCAATATAATTTGTATACTTTTTTTTAATAGACACTATGTCTGGTGATTCTATAGATTCCGAGTATTGCCAATCAATCATGTTAAATCATCCCCTAGGAAAATAATAGCCAGCTTGATAGGCCCCTGTTTTTAGTTTTTTTATTTGTTTTAATACATCATCTAGAAGGCTTGATGCCCCAAATCTAAATAACTCTGGATTCAACCAATCAGATCCCATTTCTTCATTTATCATCACTAAATATCGAATAGCATCTTTTGCATCTCTTATGCCTCCCGCTACTTTGATGCCAGCCTTTATTCCTGTCATAGATTCGTAATCTAATACCGATTTAAGCATTACATAACAAGCTTGTCTTGAAGAGCCGATAGATAATTTCCCAGTTGATGTTTTTATAAAATCAGAACCAGCCGCTAATGAAATAATGCTAGCTTTTCTTATATTTTCATAAGTTTTTAAATCACCTACTTCAAGTATTGTTTTTAAGTGAACATCTTGGCACACCTCTTTTAAAGCAACTATTTCGTCATATACTTTTCTATAGTCACCCTCAAGAAAAGCTTTTCTATTAATTACAATGTCTATTTCATCTGCGCCAGAATCAATAGCATATTTTGTGTCTAATAATTTTGACTCCATGGGCACTTGACCGCTTGGAAAATATGAAGAGACTGCGGCAACTTTAACATTAGAGTTTTGTACTTTTTCTTTTGCAATCGAAACTAGTGAAGGATAAACACATACTGCTGCAACACTTGGTACTGAGGCGTCTAAAGGGTTAGGTTTAATTGCTTTTGCAACCATTTGAGATATCTTACCTTCAGTATCTTCTCCTTCAAGAGTTGTTAGGTCGCACATTGTAACAATCATATTTAGTGCTTCTAATTTTGAATCTTTTTTTATGCTTCTTGTTGCAAGTGAGTTTACTCTTTCATTTAATCCAACCGAATCAATACGTGATTCGTATACCATCTCCAAAACATTGGACCATTGCATTGAAACATCAGAGCTTTTTATATTTCCCATATTTTTATGCTAAATGATTATATTTTTTTTAGTAGTACTAATTAATCTAACGCCTTGACATTTTCTGGCTTTAGTAGAACAGAGTCTTTTTCAACCTCTGCAATGCCGCCAAATACAGCAAACATGTTTTCCCAATTATCGATTTTATCTAAAATCTTTTTAGCTGTTTCAGAGTTTGTTTTTTCGATATGAATTTCTAATAATGTTTTAAGTTCCAATTTATCTATGTCGGACATTTTCTTATATTCAGGTGCAGTTTCTGAGATGTATTGTTCAAAGTTCTTTTGTGTTTTTAAGACAATTGCTTTGCCGCCTGTCATTCCAGCAGCAAAATTAAATCCTATGTTTCCAAGAATGACTAAAGTGCCTCCTGTCATGTATTCTGCACCATGAGCACTGCAGCCTTCAACAACTCCAATTGCACCACTATTTCTTACTCCAAATCTTTGACCTACTGTGCCAGCAATAAAAAGTTGTCCTCCAGTAGCACCGTAGAGAATTGTATTTCCAGCAGCATGATATGCACCTTGCATTTTTCTTCCTTGCGGAATAATCGTAACGCTTCCACCACCCATGCCCTTTGCAACATAATCATTTGCATTACCAGTTAATTTCAAATTAATACCGTCTCTAATAAATGCTCCAAAGCTTTGTCCAGCTGCACCAGATAAACTTATTGTTGTTGGGTGTTCTGTGAGTTTTGTAGAAAGTTTCCTCAATGTAATTTCACCAGACAATCTAGCACCAATACTTCTGTCTTCATTTGAAATTGGATATTGAAGAAAAGACTTCTCTCCTTGTTCTACAAATTTAATTACTTCAGAAGTGATTCTTCTTGATAAACGCCCTTCACTATGCCTAATAAATCCTGGGTGTTTCTCCTCTATTGAAAAGTTCATCAATATTTTATGAAGACTTTTTGATAAATCGCTATTTGAAATCTTTAATCCTAAAAGATCTGCTCTTCCTAGTAAATCTTCTATATCATCCACACCAAATTTATCTAGATACGACATAATATCATTTGCGATGAATTTAAATAATTGAACAACTTGTTCAGGAGCACCTGGAAATTTTGCCCTAAGATTTTCATCTTGAGTTGCGATTCCTACTGGACAGGTATTTTCATGACATTGTCTGACCATCTTACACCCAAGAGCTAACAGAGGCAGGGTTCCGAATCCGAATCGATCTGCACCCAATATTGTTCCAATTATTACATCTTTTGCAGATCTTAGACCACCATCAACTTCAATTAAGACTTTATGTCTCATGTTGTTTTTTATCAAAGCTGCATGCTTAATACTTATCCAAGGACTAGCCCCAGTTCCACCATCACTACCAGCAATAGTTATAATATCCGCACCAGCTTTTGCAACTCCAACTGCGATTGTTCCAACTCCCGGTTCAGATACAAGCTTTACTGAAACAGGATTATTTGGATTAAATGTTTTTAAGTCATAAATTAATTGAGCTAAATCCTCAATTGAATATATGTCATGATGAGGAGGAGGGGAAATAAGGGTGACTCCTTCAACAGTATGCCTTAACTTTGCAATGTGTTTATCAACTTTAAAACCAGGTAACTGTCCACCTTCACCAGGCTTAGAACCTTGAGCCATTTTAATTTGAAACTCTTCTGCTGAAGCAAGGTAATCGGGTGTGACACCAAATCTTCCAGATGCAATTTGCTTTATTTTTGAATTTCTTTCATTATTAAATCTCGCTGGATCTTCTCCGCCCTCACCAGAGCCTGATTTGCCTCCGATTTGATTAATTGCAATTGCTAAAGCCTGATGAGCTTCTTCAGAAAGTGCACCAAGAGACATTGAGCTAATAGTAAATTTCTTGAATATTTCTTTTAATGAATCTTCTTCTAGTACAACATTATTGTTAGTTGTTTCTGGAAGTGAAAATAAATCTCTTAACTGTACATCATCTCTATCTTCAAGTGTTTCAAGATAGCTATGCCAGTCTGACAACTCACCAGACCTAACCGCTTTTTGGAGCTTTAAGACAGTTTTTGGTGAAGTCACATGCGTTTCTGCACCTCTCTTATGCTTATAAAAACCTCCAATACCACTCAAATTGTCTTGACGTTCTTCTAACTTGTAAATTCTTAAATTATCATTGAAGTGTTCAAAGCCGTAACCTTCAGTTCTTGTTTTTGAAAATTTGAAAACATTATTAACAAGCTCGTGGTTGAGTCCAATAATTTCAAATAGCTCTGAACCTCTATAAGAAGATATTGTACATATGCCCATTTTTGACATAATTTTTAATAGTCCTTTATTCAAAGACTTTCGGTAGTTTTCCTGTGCTTGTTCTATGGAAATATTTAAAGATTCATTCTGAATAGATAATTCTCTAACTTTCTCTAAAGCTAGATACGGCCATACAGCGGAAGCTCCATAAGAAATATGGCATGCAACATCGTGAGAGTCTCTAATCTCGCCCGAAACAGAAATTAATGATGCTTTAAGTCTTATTCCAGCATCAATTAAATAATGGTGAACTTTACCAACAACCATTAAGGAAGGAACAACGGACTCACCTGATTTAATCTCTCTATCTGAAAATATAATTACTGATTTATTGTTTTCTAAAATTTCTGCTTTAACTTGTTCACAAATAACATCTAATGCTTCTTCTAATTTTTGATCCTCTTTAATAAAAGTCGTAGAAATAACAATTGTTTTATTTTTTAAGCTTTTATTTTGTGTTAGGGCATCAAATGATGCTCGACTTAAAATTGGAGAATTCAAAGATATGAGGTTAGCTTGCTGAGCTGTTTCTTTTAAAATTGACCCTCTCTTTCCTAGATAAGTCTTGGTGGACATAACAAATCTTTCGCGAATCGGATCAATTGGAGGATTTGTAACTTGTGCAAATAATTGATGAAAATACCTTGATAATCTTGGATTATTCTTACTCATAACTGCCAAGGAGGTGTCATTTCCCATTGAACCAGTAGGTATCTCTCCTTTTAACATAGGCATTAGAATTAATCTTTCTTCCTCTGGTGTATATTCGTAGAAATCTGAGAGTCCCTCAACGTCTACTCCAGTATCTTTTTCTTCATTAAAAGCTTGATCAACTTCAAGTGGTTTTGAATTTACCCATTCTATATATGGATTTTTCTCACTAAGTTTTGTAATAACCTGGCTTTCATCAAAAAGCTCATCATTTTCAATCCTGTACCTAATTGTCTGTCCAGGTTCTAATTGAGCTGTTTTATATGCACCTGCTTCAACTGAAGGACAAATGCCTACTTCTGATGCGGCTAATACATACCTATCTGAGACCATCCAACGCATAGGTCTTAAACCACTTCTATCGAGACCAGCAATAATATCTCTTCCATCTGAAGCAACAATTGCTGCCGGCCCATCCCAAGGTTCAGTTAAAAATGAGTGGTATTGATAGAATGCCTTTTGTTTCTTGGTAAATCGTGGATTATTTTCCCATGCTGAAGGTATAAGCATTTCTTGAGAGTGGGCAAGACTTCGACCAGACCTAACTAATAACTCAATTGCATTATCAAGCTGTCCTGAATCAGAAATAGATTCATCAATGAAAGGCTTAATACTCTGAATGTCATCTTTCCAGTACGAAGATGTTGCATCAACTTCTCTAGCTTTCATCCAAGAATAATTAGATTGTATTGTATTAATTTCACCATTATGGGCAAGCATTCTGAAGGGTTGTGCTTTGTCCCAAGTAGAAGAGGTGTTTGTAGAAAATCTTTGATGAAAAATACCAAATCTTGTTTTATAAAGTGGATTTCTTAAATCCCAGTAAAAATCTGCTGTTTGTTTTGCAGTAAAAAGACCTTTGTAAACCACGGTCTTTGAAGAACAGGAATTTATATGTATGTTTAGAAAATCTATTTCAGCAATTTTTCGTTCTAGAGTTTTTCTAAATAAATATAACTTCTTTTCAAAATCTTTAGGAGATTCATTTTCTGCACTTATAATTCCTTGATAAATTGAAGGCTTGGATTCTCTTGCAAGGGTACCAAGAATTTGCTTATCTGTTGGAACTTTTCGCCAATACAAATGCTTAATATTGAATTCTTTAAGTTCATTATTTATTAACTCGATTGATTCATCTACATTTTTTGGATCAAAAAAACATGAAATAATACCAATTTTTTTGTTTGTATCATGTTCTATACTTAATTCAGCCAACTCTGCTCTAATAAGTTCAAATGGTATTTCAGTAAGAACACCTGCTCCATCTCCAGTTCCATCAGCAAACTTCGCCCCTCTATGGTCTAAATTAGCAAGACACTCTAAAACCTTTAAAGTCATTCCATGTGTTGGGGGAATATTTCTTGAGGCAATAAAGCCAACTCCACATGAGTCTTTTTCTGAGAATTCGAACATAGTTCCTCAATAATACTTCAAAAAAAGGGTTTTTCAAAGGTGAAAATCAGCCAAATCAGTCAAAAAGGGGGAAACCTAAGTGATAGAGTTAAGGCTGATTTTCAGCTTATATTATTTTTTTGTAATAAAATCTCCGTACGCAGAGGTACCATGCTCAGAAGCATCTAATCCTGCAATTTCTTCTTCCGGTGTTACTCGTAATCCAACGATGCTGTCAATAGCTTTTAAAACTCCATAAGAAGTTAAAAATGCCCAAGCACCTATAGCTGCAATCCCAATAAGCTGAGGAACAAAAAGTGATGATCCACCAAAAAATAATCCATCTGTTGTATCAAAAATTGCTACTGCAAGTACACCCCATGCACCACAAATTCCATGTACAGAAATAGCACCAACAGCATCGTCAATACCTTTTTTCTCCAAGAAATTTATTGAATAAACAACTAAAACTCCGGAGACTAATCCTATTAATACTGCACCTAGATTATTTACATTGGCACATCCAGCAGTTATACCAACTAATCCAGCTAGAGCGCCGTTTAGTGTCATACTAACGTCTGGTTTTCCAGAAATCATTGAAGTATACATCGCGGCAATAGAAGCGGCACCAGCAGACAAAGTTGTTGTTACAGCAATTGCAGCTAAGTTAACATCTACAGCAGCAAGGGCTGAACCCACATTGAATCCATACCATCCAAACCACAATATAAATACACCTAATGCTCCAGCAACCATAGAACTTCCAGGAAGTGGAAGGGGAGAACCATTGTCATCGTATTTACCAATTCTTGGGCCTACAACCATCACTCCAGCAAGCGCTGCAAAACCACCAACCATATGAACCACTCCTGAGCCAGCAAAGTCAATGAATCCTAAATCACCTAACCATCCTTGACCGCTCCAAACCCAGTGAGTTACGATTGGATAAATTATTCCGCATATAAAAGGTTGAAATAAAAGATACGCACTAAATTTAGTTCTCTCAGCTACAGCACCTGAGACAATAGTTGCGGCTGTAGCAGCAAAAACAACTTGAAAGAAATATGTACTAGCTTGACCTTCTAAGAAAAAGTCGCCATATGCGAGAAAGCCACCTAAAGTTGATCCACCATACGCTAAAGCAAATCCGAATGCCCAGTATGTTATCGCACCAACTGAAAAGTCCATAAAGTTTTTCATAACGATGTTTACCGAGTTCTTTGATCTTGTAAATCCTGTTTCAACCAACATAAAGCCTGGTTGCATAAACATAACTAAGATTCCAGCTATGAGAACCCATAAACTGTCTACCGAATTAATTATCATTGATTCCATATTTCTCCTTCGTTCAGTTCCTTAATTTAATATTCCGAATTAGTTAAGAGTTAAAGGAAAAGTTAAATGATTATTACTGAAATGTTTCTTATATGTTTCCTAAATTGAACCTTTTTTTAAATTTATCAAGCCAAAAATCGCTATTCTTAATGCATGCAAAAAAATATTTTAGTTTCCGTAGCTTGGCCATATGCCAGCGGTTCAAGACACCTTGGGCATATTGGTGGAGCATATTTGCCTGCAGATATTTTTGCAAGATATAACAGAATGATTGGAAACAATGTAATCATGGTCTCTGGAAGTGATGTCCATGGAACGCCCATAACAGTAAGAGCTGATGATGAAGGTGTAAAGCCAATTGAAATAGTAAATAGATACCATGCAGAATTTCTTAGCTATTGGGAAAAACTAAATATTCAATGGGACAATTACACAACAACTATGACCGATAACCACAAAGAGGTCACTCAGGAAATGTTTTTAAAAATAAAAGAAAATGGATTTATTGAAAAAAATAAAAGTATTCAAGCATTTGATCCAAAAGAAAATAAGTTTCTACCAGATAGATATGTTGAAGGTGAGTGCCCAAAATGTAATTACCTTGAGGCTAGAGGTGACCAATGTGACAGTTGTGGAATAACTTTAGATCCAGAAGAATTAATTAACCCAAAAAGCAAACTAAATGGAAATCCTGCAGAGTTTAAAGAAACAGAACATTATTTTTTAAAATTAAGTGCCTTGAACGACAAACTCTCAGATTGGCTTAATACTAAAAATGGTTGGAGGCCACATGTTATTAACTTTTCAAAATCCTTTGTTGATGAAGGTTTGCAGGATAGGGCAATTACCAGGGATTTAGATTGGGGTATAGAGATACCAGAAAATGAACTTGGAGATGGAAAAAAGATTTATGTATGGTTTGAAGCTGTAATAGGTTACTTATCTGCTTCGAAAGAGTGGGCAGTGAACAATGGGACTCCAGAAGCTTGGAAAGATTTCTGGCTAGATGAAAATGCAGAGTCATATTATTTTGTTGGCAAAGATAACGTACCATTTCATGCAATAATCTGGCCAGCAATGCTTTTAGCTTATGGGGATTTAAACTTACCTACTAATGTTCCGGCAAATCAATACATTTTAATTAAAGGAGAAAAGGCATCTGCTAGTAGAGGTGTAGGGAAAACTCTCAATGATTATCTTGATGAATGGAATCCTGATTCGTTAAGATATTCTCTCGCAAGTATTCTGCCAGAACAAAATGACTCAGAGATCTCTGAAGACGAAATGATAAGAAGAAATAACGAAGAACTTGTAGCAGCATGGGGAAATCTTGTTCAAAGAGTCTTTTCACAGTACATAAATAATTTTGAGGATCTAGACACAACTTTTGAGTATGAAAAAATAGATGAAGACCTTTTGGAAGGTGCAAAAAACTGTTTTATAGCAACAGGAGAAATGATTGAAAAAGTAGAACTTAAATCTTCACTACAAAATGTCATGGCATATGTGAATTCTATCAATGCTTATTTAAATGAGACAGAACCGTGGAAAGTTATAAAAGCAGATAAAAAAAGAGCCAGTGCAATCTTGCATTGCGCAATTACATCTATTGATGCTTGTGCAACTATGTTTACCCCTTTTATGCCTACAACTTCAAAAATAGTAAGTGATGCTATTCAAAAAGAAAGCCAAAATAGTTGGGGAATAAATGAAATAAAAAAAGGTGCCCCTTTAAAAAATATAGGACACCTTTTCAAAAAATTTGATTAGCTTTTTGTAGCCTGAAATACCTCATCTATTTCGTTAATCAAACCTAAAAGTTCTTCACCAACAGCTGGATCTTCTGTTTTTTTAGCCTCACCAGCTTTTTTTGTTGCATTCCAAAAAAGATCATGAACATTTGGAAATTTTTCTAAATGTTCTGGTTTAAAGTAGTCTGTCCAAAGTACCCATAGGTCTTTTTTGACTTCTTCTGCCATATCTTCTTTTATTGTGATACATCTTTGTTTAAAAGCTGGATCATCAGATTCTTGATATTTTTTAGATGCATTAACGACTGATTCTGCATTAATTCTTGCTTGAGCTGGATCATAAACTCCACAAGGCAAATCGCAATGTGCATATGCTACGTTTTTCGGTTTAAATAAATTCATAAATCTCCTTTTTTATATATTATAATTTGATAAGAACCTTATGTTTAAAACAGCTGGAAGATTAATTAATTTTAGAACACTATTTCTTGTCGTTTTGTATGTATTTCTCAAAAGTGATAAGAAAAATATAACAACCTATGAAATCAAAGAAGAGAGTATGAGTCCTGCATTACTCCCAGAGGATTATGTCGTAGCTATTAAAAATAAAGATAAATTGAATCGTGGCGATATTGTTATTTTTAAAAATCATGAAAAAAATATTGATGTCATAAAAAGGGTAATTGGCTTACCTGGAGAAACAGTGAGTTCTGAAAACGGTAAAGTTTTGATAAATAATTCTGAGATAGATGACATCTGGGCTAAAACTGTCACAGACGATTTTATTCAACAAACACTTGATGAGGGTGAAGTATTTGTTCTTGGTGACCAAAGAAGACTTTCCTCAAGTGACTCAAGAACATTGGGTCCAGTTTCTGCAAAAGAATGCTTAAAAATAAAATATAGATATTGGCCCTATCAAAGGTTCAAAGCATATGAGTAATTCGCTTCACTGTAGTTGGTGTAAAAATGAAATGGCTTATATTCACGGTCACGCTGCATGTATCAGTAGTAGCTGTGCAATGTTTGGTTTAAATCAAGCAGAGTGCTGTTCTGGTGAAAGCGCTGAATTTTGCTCAGGAACTCAGCAAAATGAAATTGCATTATCCCCGCAAAGATTACAATAAATTAATAGGTAATACATATGGAAATTGAAAACAAAACAGTTGAGTCTATTCCAGCAGTAACAATAAGATTTGCTGGTGACTCTGGAGATGGTATGCAGTTAGTTGGTACAAGATTTACCGACACTTCTGCCTTGTTTGGAAATGACTTAGCAACGCTTCCTGCATTCCCTGCAGAAATAAGAGCTCCTCAAGGAACAATTGCTGGAGTTTCTTCTTTTCAAGTTCAAATAGCAGACTTCGACATCTTAACTCCCGGTGATAATCCTGATGTATTAGTTGCTATGAACCCTGCTGCTTTAAAAGCCCACCTACATGACCTTGCTCCAAATGGAATGTTAATTTTAAATGAAGATGCATTTGAAGAAAAAAATATCACAAAAGCAGGTTATAAAGTCGATCCAAGAGAATCTGGTGAACTTGACGGATATAGAGTGTTTCAAGTCCCGATGGAAAAACTAACCAAGGAAGCTCTAGAGGAATTTGATTTACCTGGTAGAGCAGTTTTAAGATCAAAAAATATGATTGCTCTTGGCTTGATATCATGGACATTTAACAGGCCTCTTGAAGACACAGAAAATTGGATTAATGATAAGTTCGGTAAGCTTCCAGAGGTTGCAAAAGCTAATATTAAAGCACTAAAAACTGGTTATAACTTTGGTATAACTGTTGAGGCATTTCATCATACGTATGTTGTTGATAAAGCCTCTCTTCCTCCAGGTGAATACACAAATATCAACGGAAATATTGGTTTGAGCTGGGGCTTAATTACTGCTGCTAAGAAAGCGGATCTTGATTTATTTTATGGTAGCTATCCAATTACACCGGCATCAGATATTTTGCATGAACTCTCAAAACATAAAAACTTTAATGTAATTACTTTTCAAGCAGAAGATGAAATAGCAGCTGCAGCTGCAGCTGTAGGTGCTTCATTTACCGGAAAACTTGCTGTTACTGGTACAAGTGGTCCTGGATTAGCACTCAAAAGTGAAACTATCTCATTGGCATTATCTGCTGAGCTTCCATTAGTGATAGTAAATGTACAAAGAGGTGGTCCATCTACAGGACTCCCAACTAAGCCCGAACAATCAGATCTTATGTTTGCATTATATGGAAGACATGGGGAATCTCCACTGCCTGTTGTAGCTGCCAAGTCGCCTTCACATGCATTTTATGCAGCTTATGAAGCTGCAAGAATTGCCTTAAAATATATGACACCGGTAATTTTATTATCAGACAACTATGTAGCGACTGGTTCTGAGCCTTGGAACCTCCCAAATACTGAAGAACTAAATAATTTA
>LULV01000130.1_pt1 | contig 17525 bp, 32 predicted proteins | sample 728081 | NCBI WGS metagenome assembly LULV01 (sample SAMN03860280, study PRJNA289734) | marine metagenome | biome: seawater column; feature: ocean; material: water; isolation source: Red Sea water column Station 108 - depth 25m | place: Saudi Arabia: Red Sea | collected 2011-10-15 | depth 25 m | reverse complement strand
ATCGGATAGCGTGACCAAAGAGTTCACCCCATTCGATGCCTTCTTTTTCCTCTTTCTCTTCAGCCATAAAAGTAAAGATTCTTGTCTAATACTAGCAAAAGAGCTATGTTTGGGAAGTAACACATAAAACCGATGGTAAAAATTCTAAAACCTATTCTTTTAGTTTTTATAAAATCAAAAGCAATGAAGAGATTGATAGTGGATTTGTTAAAGGCAATAGCCAAGCAAACCGACAATACAATAGACGATCAAGCAGTTGCTTTTATCGAGGCCAGGATGTTTCCAGGATCTACCACATCTCTTCAGTAAATGAAAGTTACCAAATTTCTCAACATTGATATAGAACCAGCACCACCAGAGTTGGAACTAGAGATAGAAATGCAGTGTAGAGAAATTATGAAAAGTAATAATTTAGATAATGTAAAAAGATACTGTACTCACATGGTCAGGAAAAAGTTTGACCAAGATATTTTTATGGCTTCATTACTAAACAGACTTATAGAGTTAGAAGCTGATCGTGTAGTGAAAGAAATGAGAAAAGAAAAGCCGAAGTACCCTAAAACAGCAAAAGCAATTTTAAAGAAGTTTTTTAATATAGGTCATTCACACAATATATAACGAGCCTTCATATCATCTACTATCATTTCTGGATACTGGATCGTGTGCCAAATATGTTCACATTTAAAACACTGCCTTCTACGAACAATAACGTGTTTTGAGTTTCGATCAGACCTTCTTACCTTTTGGTCAGTATATTCCTGACACTTAGGACAAGCGACCCAAGATATTCTTTTCATTTCGATTAATTTAGTTTTTCTGCTTCCTTCCCTCGATTCGTCTTTGTACAGATTCTCTCCACATCAACTCATCTTTAGCTTCAGCAATTTTGTACTCTGAACTAGGATATTCACGTTGTAAAGCCTCATAAGCTACCTTTCTTACCCATGCAGTACCACGCATACCCTGTCTATCAGCAGCTTTTTCTATAAGTTCTGCCCTGTTTGGGTCGATTAACACCTGATAATAACTTTTGTTTCCGTGTTTGAGAGCCATTTATAATGTTGTTCTTGTACTACTCTACCACCAAAAAGGCAAATCGGCTTTATCAAGTTGCTTTTCCACATACTTTTTTCTAGCCTCTCTACGCTTTTTGGTCTTTCCTGTACGAACTTCTCTGGCTCTTTTTAAAAAATCAATGATACTAGCTAAGTCTTTAGTGGTCGCCTTCGGTATCTCTTTGTAGAGATCCTTCATTAGGTCGACTCTTATATTCTTCTGCATAAGCAACAGGCATAACCTCCGTAAGAGTCTTGTAGTATTTTACTCCAAGCTGTTTATTGTGCTTGGAGATATACCACCCGTGTTCATTTTTGCAAATACCAATCATAGTTATTTCTTGTAAATTGTTTTTAAATAGTCAGTTTCAATAGCCTCTCTTTGCTTTACATATTCTCTGTTTGACATATTTTCAAACAAATATCTGTCAGACAAATTGGCTAGTGCTTGGTAATACTGTTTTTCTGTCATTAATGAACCTCGCTCCATCTATCACCAATAGATACTTCAGCTAACGCAGGAACATCGCCCAACCATTTTGCTTCAGCTTTTTCCATTGTAGTTTTAAGAATCTCAGCCCACTCATCTGCTAAATCTTCTTTAACAAGAAGTATTAATTCATCGTGAACGGCTGCTGCGATCATTACTTTATCTTCCCCTGCTTCTTTGACTTTGGGCCATAAATTACCTAATGCACACTTTAATATTGCAGCACCAGCACCTTGAATTGGTGTATTGCATCTAACAGTAGTTCTATTAAGATCACCTTTCAAAAACCTACGCATATTAGACACTGGAACTCGTGTTTCAGGCCATTCATCATCTTCTGTAGATCGTGAAAGATAGTTCATCTCCCTCTGCCAATCCCGAATACCACTATATGTAGTGAGCCAGTTGTCACGTATTTTTACAGCCTCTTCTGTGGACATGATGACACCACTGCTTCCAGCATACTTTCGTAAACCTTCAGCACCAGCACCATACAGCAAGCCAAAGTTAGCGGATTTGGCAATCTGTCTGTCACATCCCATTTGTTTAGCCGTATAGTCATGTAAATCCTCTCCACGTTGAAATGCAGCAGTCATGTTCTTATCTTTAGCTAAAGCAGCAGCAAGACGTAACTCCATTTGCGAAAAGTCAGCATCTACAATCTTCCAATACAAAGGAGCTTGTACACATTGTCTAAACTCCGAGTCTCTTGGTATCTGTTGATTATTTGGTTTAATACTGGACATCCTGCCTGTATCTGCCCCAAGTTGCATATAAGATGCTCTAACAAAATAAATATCCTTAAACTTTCTATGTAAAGACATCTTATCTTGTATGCTCTCAACCATCTGCCTACGTTTTTCTCTACGCTTCCAAGTCATAAGTGTTTGGATCGTAGGTGAATCAGCAGCACAGTTTTTCAAAGCATCTTTGGCAACACTAGGTTTACCATCATTATTTACTGGGGTATAACCAAGTATTAATTCAAGTTTTTCTAGTAACTGTTTAGAACTTTTTATATTGAATCCTGCGTACTGTTTAGTGCCTAGTCTTTTTGATCCTGAATCTTTTGCTCGTAAGTTGAACGTGCCATCATCATTTCTAGGTAACTTTTTTCCAAGTGGTAGGTCATTATCAAGTTCTCTAATAAATTCATTACCCAACTCTTTAATGTCATCTTCATAATCTATACGACACTGATCTAATTCTTCTTTATTCCAGGGTAGCCCAGTCCTCCACATTTGAGCCATAGCTGGAAGTGCCCTACATTCTAGTTTGTATGCTCTATGTAATTGTGCGTTTCTAATCTTTTGATCTAATACTTGATCTAATTCCAAAAGCACTTCAATATCTTTAGCAGCATAAATTAACTGTTCTTTAGATAAAGTTTCAGCACCCCAGTTAGACTTCTGTTGTTCCTTAGATATATTCATATCAAGTTGTCTTTTAGCTAATGCGTCAAGACCATGTTTAGTCTGTGGAATACCATTAGTAAGTAATCTGCTGGCTAACATACTGCACCTAACTTTTCCTCTAGGGTGTATGTCATGTTCTTGAAGCCATCCAAGATCAAATACAGCGTTATGAGCTATCCAGTATCTATCCATACTGTTAAAAAAATCTTCTAAGTAATTCCAGTCAATCTTCTCTAACTCAAAGCAGTCAATAATTACTATGGTTCGAGAAGAAAAAGACCCCAACTGAATTAGTCGGAGCTTACCTTCTTCTGGCTGTAATTGTAGTGTTTCTGTATCAAAAGCAATACTGTGTGCAGTATGCAGTCTGTGTAATTCTGATATTCCTTGATATACGGAATATTCTTGTTTTGTTATTGTTGAGGTCATGGGAGAACCTTAAATATGTGCTCTACTACTGTAGCACATTTGTCAACACTTGTAATGTTTTCGTAAGTAATCGGGAACTTCGTTGTGATAACCTCTTGTGTCTAAATCTTGGACTAATGCGACCCACTGTGATCTATAAGATTCTGTTATATCTTTGTAAGTCTGTGCAAGGTATATACGTCTAGCAGTTTGAAAGTCCATACCATTGTTATTTGGTAAATAAGTTTTTAAGAAATGAGCTAGGTTGCAATTTTTATCTTTTTTGGCTCTATGATATTTGTTCTTTTTATGCCACCTAAATATGTAGTTAAGTAAGTATGTAATTTTATCAGGGTCTATTTTGGAACGATATATTTTAGCTTCCCTTTCTGGAGTTTTATCTTTCCAATTTAAAGGGGGATAAGTCTCTGTTGGTAAGTGTTTTACAGGTGAATTTAATTTAGCTGGAATTGTAATCTCCACTACAGGATCAGCAGGAACTAACGCAGCTTCTTTTATCTCTGCTGCATCATTCTTTGCGTGTATTGCCTGTAGCTGTTCTTTAGCTAAAGGTTTTATATTATGTTCTCTATTAATATGTGCAAGCTGATCTTTTGTAAGATTTATGACACATTTCATAAGAACGTCATTTTTCTCTTCTTGAAATACAACACTTACAGTATTGTCCTTTTCAGTAACTTTATGTACTTCACCTGATTGCACATCAATAGTAGATTTTTTAGTTACTACTTCCTCTTCTTTAAATTCCATATAAAGGATACGCTAGTTTTAATATTGTAGTAATGTAGTACTATCTTGTCCAGAGATCTAACTTTTTTTGTAAAGTTTTAACACTAAGTTGTGTGCATATCGAAACATCAAGTCCATAGCGAACTGCCTCTAAAACTTGACTGTGAAAATACTCTTTATCAAAGTATTCAACCTGATTTACTTTTTCAACTTTCTTTCTTGAGTGATCTGAATACTCTGTATAACGCACAGTGGCTAGTGGGCTATCGTCAGCAGGAAATTTCTCTTCGTAAATAGTGACACTTATAGTTTTATTACTCACTATTTTCTTCCTCCATTTTCTCATCAATCAATACTCTAATTATATGAGACATAGATGTAAAGCGTTTCTTCTTACTTTCTAACCAATCACGCTGGTAGTCAGGAATTAACAAGTTAATTTTACTGGGCATATAATATTTCCTCAGGTACAGGTATGTTCCGACTTTCTAAAAATATACGAATAATATATGGATCGTAACCCCATACAGTTCCCCAGTTTGAATCTTTTACAGGTATTCGTATTCTTCCGTATTTCGTACATAGTTTGCCAAGTTTTTTACTTATTTCACTCTTTTCATCATTTTCTTTCCATAAATCACCTACTAATACATTTAACTTTTTAACAGTGTAATAACCTTCTTCACCCTCTAGCTTTTGTACTCTTTTAATAGCTTGTTCTGCAATCTTCTTACTGTAAGTAGCTATACCTTTATTTTCTTCTATTTGTAATTGGTGCATCTGTTGTCTAGCAAGCATCTTTTTCTGTATCTGACTTAAAGCCATAAAATCAGAATCATAGTTATCTAAATCAGAATTAAATTGAGTTAAATCGGACATAATACATATAAGCTACATATATTATACATACAAGTTAATCAATATCAATAATCTTTTTATCATCATCTACACATGATTCATAAATCATTTTTGCAGAATCCAGTGTGGATATTTTCTTTACTTGATTTTCGGTATCCCAAAACTTATCATCTTCATCTTCCTTATATCTAGACCCAGGTGTGTATAAACCTTCTTCCGTTCCAGTGGAAGGAGTTTCATTAACAATCGGTTTTGTATTAACCTCATCTTTGTATAAACCTCCCTCTTCTTCTGGGGTTTTTACAAAATTAGGGTTTTTACCAATCTCATTGTTATTCAAATCCGTTCCAGTGTCTACATTATTAGGTTTATACACTTCATTATGGGGTATATCACGCGTGAGAGAACTAAATGATCTAGGTAGTTCCTTCCCAACTGCTTTATAAAATTTAGATGGTCTACCCCCTTTACTTTTACCCCTTGGAACGTCAACTTCTTCGATAAGTTTCTGTCCTTCCAATTTGTTAAGGCTATAAACTATTGATCTTTTTCTATGTATTCCACCTACTGTATCGTGCTCAACTAAATCTTTTACACACCATGCTTTAGTTTCTCTTCTCATCAAATTAAGAATATCCAAAGTATGTTTATTTGGAGTGTCCAGCCTAACTTCATCTGCACGTTCTGGAGCAGGGCTTATATCGTATGTAAAGTCTGCCTTGAGTGTAAATATCATACGCTCTCCTTCACGATCTTCTCTGGACTTCTCAACAGTTACTAACCTACTATTTGCGGTAAGACCCATTTCAGCAGCGTCATTAGCAGATAACTTTCTCATATTCCAAGACTCATCCACTGCGTTCTTGATAGCTGAAGTACCCCTAAATTTACCTTCCTTAGTGTTGTGATGAATAATAATTATTGAGCAAGCAGGGAAGTCCTGTCCATTACGTCTAACAAGTTTTTTAATTGGCAACGCATATTCTCTTCTATTCTCTTCGTATGGGTTGTGGTCATTACAACCATCTAAACTATCAATAACTACAAGATCATACTTACTTTTACTCATCATTTTTCTGAATCTGGAATACCACTGCATATCCCACTCAGTTACAACTTTTACGTTTTTATCACATCCGATTAATTTCATCTGTCTGCGTAGTATCCGTTCGTTCTGATCTCCGTTCAACCATAGAACCTTACCAACTGGTACGTTTACCAAATGTCCATACACGTTAAATGCTTGGCCTTGTCCAATATGCTTGGCTATTGTCTGACACATTGCAGTTTTACCTGTACCACCATCTGCGTGAACAAGTAAAGTCCAAGGTTTTGGTAGTAATCCTGGAATTAAATAGTCGAATGGTGTATCGTCTAGCTCATCAATGGCTAAAGGTTTTTGACCCTTAGTTCTATTGAACATTTCGTGAGCATCAATTAATCGCTCAATCTCAGCAGCATTACTACGTTTAGCTTCAATGGCTAGTTTATGAACAGCTTGGTTGTGTAATGCAGGGTTCTCATTCTTAGGATCATTGTCAATATCCATGTACTTCTTGATGAGATCCTCACCATCTAGCACCTCTATCGCATATCGAAGCGGAATAGCCTGTACTTCATCAATTAGTTTGTCTAATCCAGTTTCCTTAAATCTTTTTCTATCGGGATCAACTTCATCTGCAAGTTTTATCAAGTGCGACATATTGTACTGTGCACCATCATTTCTCCATGTTGCATACCATCTAGCTTCACATGGATCTGAACCACTTTCCCAACAGTGTTCATAATCTGGATCTTTCTTCGACCACTCTCTCCATAATTCAAGTCCTTCAATCCCTGGCAATTCATTATTTATCATTGCCCCTATCTCCCACCAGTATCTCTCACTGTTTGGTCCTGTATATTTAATGACACTTAAACAGCCACTAACAATAGCTATTCTTTCTTCTTTGGTTCGTTTGCTCCACCTGTTATCAACATATTTAACATCAATACTTTGATTCTTCTTTGTGTACTGCTCTTTCATACGAGTCAGCAACCATTCTGGTGCTACTGGTACGTCAAACAGATCACCTTTTAGTTTATATGTACCTTTTCCTATCTCTTTTTTGTAATATTCACCAGCTACTACACCTTGTCCACCCCATAAAACTTCCCAACCTTCGTGTCCAGCAGCAGTATGACTGACAGATTCTATTTCAGACCATAGCTCTTGTGGAACTTTAAATAAAAATTTTGCAGCGTTCTTTTTAAGTGAAGTTATCTTTGGAGCTTTTTTAAGATCCTTACCCCATTTCTTTTCAATAGCACCTAAGTTTTTATCTACATCAAACATCACAAGACCGTCTGATCTAGGCCCAGTAAATACTCCGATTGCCTTATAAATATCTGGCTCTTTTTCAATCATCAATGCAGAATCATTTACATTTAACTTCTGCCTCCATGCTTTCCCATAGGGTACTTTTCCATCAGAATATACATCTGGTTTAGATTTATCCCTCTTTGGTAACAGCACACCCTCTGCATATACTGGACAGGTCAGCCAAGACAATGGCATTTCTGGGATGAAATTTTTATTACTCATGTGTTACAATACCTACTGTAGACTATATGTTGAAACCCTGAAGGAACTCCACCCTTTAGGGTTTTCTTATTATATATCATTGACATTGATTTGTCTATGTACTACAATAATAATGCAACTCAGGCTTTCATAGCCAACACGCATTATGCCTTTCATTTCTACTATCGCTAGAGAAGATGCTGCATCTTCAAGTAGCACAAAAGACGACTATCTTAATCCTTCAAGTATTAAAGGTGGTCAAAAAGTCCGCTTTACTTTATTAGCTGAAGAACCTTTCATGTTCTACGAACTATGGGGTAATCACGTTAATGACCCAGAAAAGCGTAAGCCATTCCGTTTCGCAGAGGAGCCTACCCCAGAGGACATCACTGAGAAACTAGGAGAAGATTTCATACGATCTCTCAAACGAGATGGCACAGGACCAGAACCTTGCAGAGTAGCCCACGCAGTTCCCGTGTATAATTACGACCTGGAACGTGTACAAGTATTCTCTTGGGTTCAAAAAACAATCACTCAACAGTTTGACGTAATCAGCCAATTAGAAGATTACGCAGACTCTATGACTGACTGTGACTTTTACTTATCTCGTGAAGGACAAGGCACAGACACAAAGTACACTGTACAAGCTGCCCCCAAGAAAAAAGCTATGGCTAAAGCTGTAGAAGAAGCATGGGAAGCAGAAAAAGAGTTTGATTTAGACAGACTCATATCAGGTGGTAATCCTTTCAAAGAAGAGGAATAATCGCCATTCATAGGAGGGGGTCACTTGACCCTCTTTTATTTTGCTGTATATTAATTATGGGAACGTGTATTTATTCACCACTTATGGGTACGCTAGACAAACAAAACGCACTAGCCTCTCTGCGAAAGTGGACTCTAATTCAAGATAATAGTGGACCGTATAGAGTCTACCGTGACGAAAAGAACAACGTATATCACTCAGTTACACATATTTTAAAAGAAACTGCACCCCAACATACAAAAGATGCCCTTGAAAATTGGCTTAAAAGGTCCGATTCTCCTTTGGAGCGTGATATTGCTTGCGAAAGAGGCAAGCTCGCACACAGCCACGCAGAGTTTGTTCTCAAACTTGCAGCAAAATTTGCAAGACAAAACTCAAACAAGAGAGGTTTATGGAGAACTGGATCGGATGGACTGGAACGCTGTCCGAAAAAAGTCACGCAATGGGGCTTACAAAAAGCAGTTGAATCCGCACCGCGTGTTAGCTGGAGTGCGTCAGGCTACGCCAGAGGTCTACGATCATTCATACTGGATCGTGTAACCGCCATTCATGCAGTTGAGTTCTCTGTGTACAAACCAGGCTATGGTTTTGCTGGCACAGCAGACGCTTTACTGGATATTGATGGAGACGGCCCATTCATAGTGGACTGGAAAACTGCCAAAGAAATTCGCTCAGATGACATGATTGAGCAATTTTGCCATCAACTTGGAGCGTATAGTCTTGGCTTGCACCATCTAACAGGCATAAAACCAAAGTACGGAGCAGTCGTAGTAGCTCGTAGGAGTGGAAAACCTCAAATAAAAATCCTCAACAACCTAGAGTTGCGAGGATCAGAAAGTATTTTTCTAGATAGAGTGGATCGTTACCACAAAAACCTAAAAGAATTAGCTGTTGTCTAATCTGAGTAACTGATTTTTATAGTAAATCTCTTTTACTTCATAAAACTTATATTCAAGCTGATCTATTAAAGACCTATCTTTTTCTTCATACTCATGGTTATGAAGTATAAGCTCTAAGTAATCTAACTGTTCTTTATTAAGACTGAGTTTTATATCAGCCTTATTTTGTTTTGGATCGTTAGTCATTTGTACTGTCCTTCACAGCATCATTTAATTTTTGTTGTAGGTCAAATAATGGTTTATTATCCTCTATTAATTCATTACCTATTTCACTATCAATATATTCACTAGCAATTTCACTTACATAATCACACTCTTTTTCGACAAACTTCTGTAAGTTGTCAAATTGTTCATCAGAAAATTTAAGAATCTTCATTACTATCCTCCTTTTGTAAATGTTTAAATCTTGGATCGTTAGCAAGATTTCTAGGGTCATCTTTATATTTTTCATAGTCTGACTCTTCTTCTATCCAAAGTTCATCAAACTTTTTCTTCTCTTCTTCAGTTAGACATTCTTCATGTACACGATATGCCCCATCAGAAAAATCTCTATGTTCTTGATAAACGTCATAAGCAGTAACATCTTCATCACAATAAATTTTTTCATTGCACCTATCACATTCGTGAAAATTACATTCGGGGCATAAATAACCGATATACTTATCGTTATCGGCAGGGAGTCTATTAACAAATAGACCTGTACCAAACACAGTGGATCGCATACATTCGATACACTTGTCTCCTATATCAACTTGTTTACATTTCATAATCAGTCTCCATAGGAAAAAATTTATCATCAGGATCGGGGTAAACCCCAGTGTCCTGTAAATATTGGATCGCATCATCTTCACGCTGGCTGTCCAGTGCGGATTGATGGTTGTGCATAAATGAGTCCATTAGTTTTCCTCCTTAATTTTGTTAATAAGTTTTTGTATATCTAACCAGTAAGCATCATTAACTTCATGGTTTGTTTGTAATTCGTACAATCCACTAAGAATTGTATCGGTTTCAGATTCGTTGAAAATCATAGTTTTCTAAATCGGGTGGATAGTTTTGACCATATCTGGATCGTTGCGAGGTATCTTTCGTTGTCCTCCTCAACTAACTTGTAGTTTTGTGCTATATCCCACACTTGGTCGAGAACTTTTTTGTTCTTATCTATTCGTGTTGGATCGCCTGACTTTTCTTGTTCCCATTCGTATTCCCTAAGAGAATCAGCATAATACCTGTAAGCTGTACTTTCGGGTATCTTGTGATCTACTACAAGAATGTCAACAATGTCTTTTCTTTGTAGTTGCTCTTCTGGTTTTTTATCTTCATTAGAAACAAGTAACTTCTGAATAAAATCAGTTGCTTTCTTTTTATCCATTTAATAATCTCCTTTTATGTTCTCTAGCTTCACTAAGAGAGTCGTGAAATTCGATTACTTCATACAAGACACTATCAAAGTTGTAATCTTCCCAGTATTCTTTCCATATTTCGTACAAGCTGGTACGATTTCTATTTTCGGGGTGCTTCATATTCCACTTGAGTAGAATATAGTACGGTTTAATCTTCATTTTTGAAATTAGCGTATTTAATAAAGGTGGTTTCAAACGCATTAAACAGTATGGTTTGATTATCTGGATCGGCCTGTGAATAGCAAAAAGCGAGGGAAGCTACAAAGCTACCCCCGAATCTGTCCATGTTGTCCAGTGCGGTATAAATCTGTTGTTTGTTCATAAGTAACCACACCCTTCTTCACCTTCTAATTCGTAAAACCAGTTGACGGAAATAAACAAACCGTTGCTATAAGATTGCTCAGATTTATTTTCATATTTGGATCGTAATGCCTGACAGATTTCTTCTGGTGGACACCACGCAGTATCAAAAGTAACTTCAAGGAAGTCTGTGTCGTCTTGTGTGATTTTTACTTCACAGGCTGGCCACTTCGTACCCCAGTGTTTCAGTCTCCAGTCATACCATCTATCATCTTGCTGACCAGTAGAGGCAAATTTTGGGCAATCCCACCCTTTTACATTTGGGTCGGGCTGCACAGGCAGTTCTCCAAGTTCTCCCCTTTTTACGGAAATAGAGTTGTTTTCGTGTAGTTCAGAAAGTGGAGTTACTGTCCAGTCTGGTTCGGGTATTAGAGCATTAAAAGGATTTTCACCTTCAAAAAGTTCTTTGACTTCTTGTATTGTTTTGGAGTCGTCACCTTTAACTCGGACTCGGTTGAATGTCCAATTTGGCATAAGTTACACCTCAGTAATTAATTGTGGATTAGTGAACACTCTTATTGTAGTACACTATATGCTTTTTTGCAAAAAATTTTTCTCACTTTTTATTTTTAGTAAGAATTCTGAGAATTTGAAAATCGGCCATTCATAGGAGCTATTTTGTTGGTTCGTGTATTTTTTGTTTTTTGAAGATTTTGGCCAAAAATCGAGTTATTTTCAAGAATCCGTGCGAAATCGTGCGAAATCTGACCCCACGCAGTAGACACCACGAAAAAACCAAAAGACGCACAGTGGATTGTATGAGTAAAAATACCTAGTCAAAAATGCTAGTAATTCAAGATAATTTATATAGAAAAATAGTCAATATAGGTTTACTTTTATCTATTTATAATGTAATATTTTAGTAGTACTATATAGTGCTGATTTTCAATTACACCCAAAAATTAAAATGAACAATCAAATTGAACTTTTCAAAAATCAATTAGAAAATACATTAAGTATTTCTAATGAGCAATTTTCTAACAACATCAACAACCAACTAACTGCGGAAAAGTTAGGTTACCAAAACTCATCTAATGAGACTATTTTTAAAGGGTCAAAATTTATTGATGATACTTTTAAAAATGATTTAGATATTATATGGAAAAATAACGGGCTAGATTTTGAAGCAGTCAAAGCACCCCTATTTTATAAAGGTGTAAATGGTGAGTTGATAGAGGTTAAGGATCACCAAGCGATTATTAATAATCAAAATAATAATCTTTTGAATATTCCGAAGCTACAGTACACCACACTACAATTATCTACTATTAAAAAATTAATTAGTGAGATAAGAGGGAATACAACTATAGAAAGTATTATGAATGTTGATGATAAAAGATTTGTTTTTAATCTTGCTGTAGATGGTGCGGTAGAGGATGTTAAACAAGATGATCCCCACAAATTGAGATTAGTAATTGTTTCTAGTCACGATTCTAGTGTTAGTTGTCATATTAGTTTTATTCACTTCAGGATGTTTTGTTTTAATCAAATGAATAAATTAAAAGATTCTAACCCGTTAGTTTTTAAACATACAAAATCTATTAATGACAATGTAGCCCGAATTAATCAAATTATTGATTTTAAAAAGGGTGAGTTTACAAAGTCAATAGAGGATTACAAATTAATGGTACGCAAAGAGATAACAGATAATCAAGTTAAAGAAGTTTTAGAAAGATTATATTTTGATAAATGGAATAATAAAAAAGTTTGTATTGATAGAACACTAAAAATAGAAAGGGATAAAAACTATTTAGATTTAGTAGAGGTTAAACAGATTAAAGAGAATTTAGAAAAAGAATTTGAACAAAATGGCCGTACATCATATTCGTTATGTAATGGAATTAACTACTATTACAACCATCAGCAAGGGGCTAGTAATATAAAAGATGAGTCAACAAGAGCTAGAATAAGAATGGAACAGAACTATTACGGAAAGAATAGTTTATTAATAGATAAAGCTAAAGAATTATGTCTAGCTTTATGAGTTAAGATACTAATTCACACTATACACCCCGCCAAAAGCGGGGTTTTTTATTGTTCAAATCTCAAATGAGACTAATTGAGAATCCTATATTTTTAAATCTGTTAAGGTGTATTTGTATTGTAGTACTTTTTAAATTATATGATTATTAACTTAAGACTAAAGAAGTGTTGCTATGACTAGGTTTTTTAGTTGTTAGTCTTATTAATCTCACCGTTTTTTATTCGGTTTTTATGTGTTTTTATTCTTATATTGTACTAGCCTACATATAAATAGATGTTATAATTAGGGTAGGCAATAGCCTAATTTAAATTTCACCCACAAATTAATTATGTCAACAAGATCAGTTATCGGAATCTTAAACGAAGATAAAACAGTTAATTCTGTTTATTGTCATTTTGATGGATACCCCGAACACACAGGGTATTTTTTAAAAAAGTTTTTCGACACCACCGAAAAAGTACAAAATTTAATATCAAATGGAGATATTAGTTCTTTAGTATCTAGCCAAAATTGGAATAGAGAAAAGCACCCTATGATTAATAACAAACAAGTCTTAAAAACTTTGTACTATATAGACCGCCCCGAATCTTGGGAAAGTGTCAAACCGCAAAAACATAAAGGTGTTTTAGAATTTTTTCAAAGAGATTGTTTTGATGAGTTTAAGTACTTGTTTCTACCAAGTGGAAATTGGAACTACAACAATAAAGGTGTTTGGAAGTGTTACGAAACAAGCGACCCCACCAAACCCGCACCAACTCGCACAATTCCCGACACATCAAGATTTTTTGATGATAATAAACAAATGTTTGTTTATGGATTTTCTAAAGTATCAAGAGTAAAGGAGCTCGCACAATGAAAACTAAAGAACAAATTTTTAAAACTAAAGTTTTAGAAGAAGTTAAACGACTAACCAACACAGGCCAACATCAAAAGGCCAAAAAATTATTTGATACTTATTTCCAATTTGTAAATTAATTATGAATTCTGAACTTATCAAATGGCTTGCACAAATGCCAAAAAATTATGACTTATCAGCACACAAAATAAGTTATTACAACGGCGAAAAACAATTAAAACTATTTTTAAAAATAAAAGATAATTAGTTGTTTTTATTCTCTTAGCTCATAGCAACCCCACAAACACATGACACAACCACAAAACAAAGTACGAACCGCACAATCCATAAGGATTCAAAACAAAAAAGGCTTTTTCGCTATGATATTATTTATCATTTTGTTTTTTGGTGCGAGCTACTACGCGCCCGAACATATCGAAGGCTACACCACCCCACCAACCCAAACGAAATAATCCACGCCCGCACACAATACACCACGCCCGCCCCGTGCGGGTTTTTTATTGTTTGTTATTTGTACAGGCCACCACACCCCACCAACACCCCACGCACCGAACACCACACGCACAGTCCACCACACCCACAGGCCACCGCAGGGGCAGGGTAGCAAAAATTTTATTACCTATTAGAAGAGCCCCGAACCTACTGATAAATCTACAAATTAAGACTACTTTTTCTTTCCTTCTACGCTTATAGAAAGCTGTGGAGTGTTTAGATTAATTGTCTCTTCACTTTCCCCAAGCACTTTGCCTAACGAATCCAATATCTGAGCAGCAGTCTGAAGCTGACCCCTTTTCATTGCCTTGTTGAAAAGTCTCATTCTCATCCCCTGGAGTCGTGCCACCATCTTCTCTCTATCCTTTTCCCAGTCCTCATCGTTCCATTCTTTGACCTTACCCCAGTCTCTCCACGCTGTATCAACCCCAATATTCTCTTTGGTTGCGTGATCGAGTACCAACTGTCTAGTAGTCAAGCCCTCAAGCTGACGACTGTACAATCTTTGTCTCCTAGCTTCAATAACTGAATCTGGATTTCTTCTTCCACAGACCTTACCACCCAACGGAGCGTTTGGACTGTCTACATCTGGTCGATAGTATGCTTGAGCCACGGACTAAATAAATACTAATACTTGAATAATAACCCTAAAAACATGGTTTAGTCGACTAAAACACGGAAATTTGTTCATATTTGGGCTATTCTTTACTACATGAGCACAAAAACAGACGAAAAATTATCACTTAGATGGGCACAGGGGGAGGTGTTCAACGCAAAACAAAGATTTAGAGTCCTAGTAGCTGGCAGAAGATTTGGAAAATCATACTTATCCTGTATCGAACTACTAAAAGCAGCAATAGATCGCCCTGGAGAAACATATTTCTACTGTGCCCCAACCTATCGCATGGCAAAAGACATCGCCTGGAAAGAAATAAAAAAACTTATCCCACGAGAATGGATAGCCTCCAAAAACGAAACTGACCTCAAGATCGAACTAATTAATGGATCGCTAATCGAACTCAAGGGAACCGAAAACGCAACAACCCTGCGTGGTCGAAGCCTCGCTGGAGTAGTACTTGACGAAGCAGCCTTCATGGATTCCGATGTATGGTTCCAAGTAATCAGACCAGCCCTCGCAGATAAACAGGGTTGGGCACTTTTTATATCCACCCCCGATGGAACGGCTTCATGGTTCTACGATTTATGGTGCTACGTTCCAGAAGATGAAACAGGTGACTGGAAACGCTGGAGCTTCACAACAATAGAAGGGGGTAATGTTCCCGAAGAAGAAGTCGAAGCAGCAAAGGCCCAATTAGATACCAGAACATTTAAACAGGAGTTCGAGGCAAGTTTCGAGAATCTCACGGGTCTCGTTGCAGTCTCCTTTTCAGATTCCAACATTTCTACCGAAGCGGAGGACATATCTATCGCCCCACTTTTATTAGGAGTCGATTTTAACGTAGATCCCCTTTGCGGAATCTGTGCTGTCCGCTACCGAGACATCCTCTACGTCTTTGACGAAATAATTATGACGGGTGGTGCAACAACCTGGGATTTCGCAGAAGAAGTAACCCACCGATACGGGGTAGATAGAAGAATAATAGCTTGCCCAGACCCTACAGGTGCAGCCCGAAAAACATCAGGAGTAGGCTCAACGGACCATACTATCCTGCGTAGAAGCGGATTCACTGTATCTTCCCCAAAAGCACCCTGGAAAATACGAGACAAAATTACATCAGTAAACACAGCACTATTCGATGCAGCAGGAGAAAGACGAACTTTAATCCACCCACGCTGTAAAGAATTGATAAAATCCCTTCGCACCCTCACTTATGCTCCAAACACAGGGATGCCAAACAAAAACCTTGGGGTTGACCACGCATTTGACGCTTTCGGATACCTATGTCTCCAACAATTTAACCTTGCCAAACCAGAGACATTAGGCCAAACTTCGTTTAGAATATACTAAGAGTGTACCATTCCTCCATGAAGAAGAAAAAGAAGAAAAAGAAAAAGACCAAGAAGAAGTGAGAAAATTTAGGCGAGTAAGACGAGACAAAAAGACAAACGTACCCAGTAAATACCTTGCTGGTGCTCGAAATCGTGCTGCAAAAGCAAAAGAGATCAAAGAAACAGCCGAAAAGTACAAAAGAGGCGAATATATTGATATAAAAGCCATCAACAAGTCACGATCTGCCCAAGATGAAACCAAAAAGAAAGCCACTAAGCGAAAAAACAAAAGAAACACTAAGAAAAAAGGCAGATAAAAGCCGTTTTACCTACGGACAGCTTGCCCAGGTGTATCGCAGAGGACAAGGAGCCTATTTATCCTCTGGATCTCGCAACGTACCAATGGCTGCATGGGCGATGGGCAGAGTAAACAGCTTTATCAGTGGTAGGGGAGGGGCAAGAAAAGCAGATGCTGATATACTTAGAAAGAAATCCAAGAAAAAATGACAGAAATTACAGACGAGATGCTAGACATCATCGAAGCAGTAAAAGGCAAGCGTAATCCTGCTTTATGGGATCCTAGATGTGAACAATATCAAAGAAAACTCAAAGAGGGTACTGTAAAAAAGTCAACTACAAGTTAAACTATCTATAAATACTCTTTTTTCTTTGGATCATGGCATTTTTTCGTGGAGAAGAAGGTTCTGTTAAATTTAAGAACTCTTCTGGTACTACTGAGGCAGTAGTTTCAACTACAGGTTGGACTTTAGATACTACAAAAGATACTTTAGATGTAACTGCTCATGGAGATACTGCAAGATCATTTGTAGGTAGTTTAATTTCTGGATCAGGTACTATTGATTTTCTTTACACAGCAGCTAGCGGTAACGAAACTGCAAATTTATTAGCTGATGTTTTAACAACAGAAGATGCTGGTGATGCTCAATTTGAATTATTTTTAGATACTTCTGGAGCTAAAAAAGTAAGTTTTTCTGGAATTGTAACAGGAACAAGTTTATCTGCTGTAACAGGTGATCTTGAAACTGTAAGTGTAAGCTTTATTACTTCTGGTGCTATTACCAACGCTGCATAATGCCTAAATCATCCTACTCAGCGAAGCAACGTAAATTAGCTGCTGTTGCTCCACCACGGGATAAGATTACTGCTGCCGACTTGAAAAAGTTACGTTCCAAGAAAAAGAGGAAGAAAAAATGAAAACCCTAACTCAAAGACAGCAAGACGCTCTAGCCAGGCATAAAAAGAAGGGTACTCATACTAGAAA
>LULV01000568.1_pt1 | contig 17873 bp, 20 predicted proteins | sample 728081 | NCBI WGS metagenome assembly LULV01 (sample SAMN03860280, study PRJNA289734) | marine metagenome | biome: seawater column; feature: ocean; material: water; isolation source: Red Sea water column Station 108 - depth 25m | place: Saudi Arabia: Red Sea | collected 2011-10-15 | depth 25 m | reverse complement strand
ATCATCTGGATTTCTATCCGGATGATATTTCATTGCTAATTTTCTATAAGCTTTTTTTAGCTCATCTTTTGAGGAAGATTTAGAGACTCCCAAAACATCGTAGTAGTCTCGTTTACTCATTGGAACTGATAAGAATCTATCTAGATTCTTCTTTTACTTCTTCAAAATCAGCATCAACAACATTTTCTTCATTCGATCCCTGATTATCGCTATCATTAGCTTGATCAGCTCCCTGTGATTCTTGTTGCTGTTCGGCATAAAGTCTTTGTGCCATTGATGAGGAAGCATCTGTTAAAGCTTTAGTTTTCTCTTCTATGCTGTCTTTATCATCTCCCTTTAGAGCCTCCTCTAAATCTGAAATGGCGGCCTCAATAGCAGATTTTTCATCTTCTGAAACTTTATCTTTGGATTCTTCCAGAGTTTTTTTACAACCATGAATAAGAGTATCTGCAGTATTCCTAGCGTTTACCAGTTCCTCAAACTTCTTATCGTTATCAGCGTTTGCTTCGGCATCTGAAACCATTTTTTCTATCTCATCTTCAGATAATCCTCCGGATGCCTGAATAGTGATCTTTTGTTCTTTGCCAGTTGCTTTGTCTTTGGCTGAAACATTTAATATTCCGTTTGCATCGATATCGACAGCTGCCTCAATTTGCGGCATGCCTCTAGGAGCAGGAGCAATACCGTCCAGGTTGAAAAGACCTAATTGCTTATTATCAGAAGCTTGTTTTCGCTCTCCTTGAACAACGTTTACTGTTACAGCTGTTTGATTGTCTTCTGCAGTGGAAAAAATTTGAGATTTATTAGTTGGGATAGTTGTATTTTTCTCTATTAATGGAGTTGCAACACCACCTAAAGTTTCTATCCCAAGAGTTAAAGGAGTTACATCCAACAAAAGGATGTCTGTAACATCTCCTGCTAAAACCGCACCTTGAACTGCAGCACCCATAGCGACCGCTTCATCAGGATTAATGTCCTGTCTTGGCTCTTTTCCAAAAAATTCTTTAACTTTTTCTTGAACAAGAGGCATTCTAGTTTGACCGCCAACTAAAATTACATCAGATATGTCAGATGGAGATAAGCCAGCATCTTTCATCGCTATTTCAACAGGCTTTATGCTTCTTTCTACCAATCCTGATACTAAAGATTCGAATTTTGCTCTTGTGATTTTATAGAGTAGATGTTTTGGCCCTGAAGAATCTGCAGTTACATAAGGAAGATTGATTTCAGTTTGCTGATTAGAAGACAATTCTATTTTTGCTTTTTCGGCAGCTTCTTTTAATCTCTGAAGCGCAGCAGGATCTGCTTTTAGATCAACGCCCTGATCTTTTTTAAATTCATCAACCAAATAATCTATTATTGCGATATCAAAATCCTCTCCGCCAAGAAATGTATCTCCGTTTGTGGAAAGAACCTCGAATTGTTTTTCTCCTTCAACCTCAGCAAGTTCAATAATAGAAATATCAAATGTCCCTCCTCCTAAATCATATACAGCAATTTTCTGATCAGAGGTTTTTTTATCTAAACCAAAAGCAAGTGCAGCAGCTGTAGGTTCATTGATAATTCTCTTGACATCAAGGCCGGCTATTTTCCCAGCATCTTTAGTGGCTTGACGTTGAGAGTCATTGAAATATGCAGGGACAGTGATGACTGCTTCTTTTACTTCTTGCCCTAGATATTCTTCAGCTCTTTTCTTTAGGGTTCTGAGAATTTCGGCAGAAACTTGTTGTGGTGCTAAGCCTTTTCCACCTGCTTCGACCCAAGCATCTCCGTTATCCGCTTTAATGATTTTAAATGGCACCATGTCTTTATCCTTCGACACAACATCATCTTCAAATCTTCTACCTATAAGTCTTTTGATGGCAAATAGAGTATTTTCTGGGTTAGTTACAGACTGCCTTTTAGCCCTCTGTCCAACTAGAATCTCGTCCGTATAAGCAGCCACAACAGATGGTGTTGTTCTTGCTCCTTCTGAATTTTCAATAACTTTTGCTTGGTTACCTTCCATTACAGCAACACAAGAATTAGTGGTTCCTAAATCAATTCCTATAACTTTAGACATAACTTTTATCTCCTTTTATCCCTAAATATGGCTTTTTTAGGAAAAAACAAGATTAATGCGGGATTTTATTTACTATTACAAGGGCAGGCCTGATAAGTCGATCATTTAATGTGCAGCCTTTTTGCGCAACGGATAAAATAATGTTGTTTCCTTTGTCCTTATCATTTGAAGTTGATATAGCTTCATGCAATTTTGGATCAAATTCATCACCTAAAGGATCTAAAAGAACTATTCCGTTTTTACCAAGAACATTTTCCAACTCTCTCAAAATCAATTCATAACCATCCGCAGGAATAGTATTTTCTTCCGTTTTAAAATCTAGGTTTCTAAATAGATTATCAATAACTGAGAGTAAGTCTTTCATAAATGACTCTAAGCCGAATATTCTTGCGCGTGCAATGTCATTTTGAGCAGATTTTCGTGTATTGATCATTTCTGCTTGAAGTCTCATCATCTGATCTTCAAGCGAGGAAATTTTTTCTTCTGCCGAAGGCTCAACCTCTTCTTCTAGGTCTGATTCTTCATCCGGTTGTTCAATATTTTCTTGAACCTCTTCAAGCTCTGAGACATTATCCTGATTAACTTTAGAGTCTTTCTTTTTATTTGTCATTTTTTATAGGTTCAACGTATAAAACCAACCTATGATCAACGATTTTATACCCCATAGACTTAGCTAATTCTTCTTGTTTTTCTTCAATGATCTGATCATTAAATTCAATAACCTTGCCTGTTTCCATACATACCATGTGGTCATGATGATCGTCTGGCATCAATTCATAAACTGAATGGCCTGATTCGAAGTTGTGTTTCATTAGTATATCCGCTGATTCAAACTGAGTAAGAACTCTGTAAACAGTAGCCAAACCAACCTCATCTCCAGCCTCAATAAGTTTTTTATAAACTTCATCAGCGCTAAGGTGTTTCTGATCAGACGACTCAAAAATTTCTAAAATCCTTACCCTCGGCAAAGTTACCTTGAGTCCTGCGTCTCTAATATTCTTATCTTTAACCATTTTATTATGTGTATTCCCCATTATAATTGGGATTCCTATGAATAAATCAATAATAGCAATTCTTATCTCTCTTGTATTTATTTCCTGCGGGGATAGATTTTATAGAGTGGTGGTACCTCAAGGAAACCTTGTCACAGACGAGATGATCCAACAATTAGAAGTTGGTATGACAGAAGCTCAAGTAAATTTCATTATGGGAACTCCTTTAATCCGCGATCCTCTAGAAAGAGATAGATGGGAGTATTATCGACAAATAATTCATGGCGATAAGCTTCTAGGAAAAACTAGCTTTACCCTTAAATTTGAGTCGGGGAGACTTATGTCTTGGACAAATAATTTAGAAGAGAGCAAAAATAAAGACCAATCCAATTAAGATTGGAGCGACATACCTAGTTAGATTTATCCAAATTTTCCAATAAAGTTCATTTTTTATCTTCATCTCTTCTTTGACAAAATTCTCTGAAAGAATCCATCCAACTAATAAAGCAATAAACAAGCCGCCTAATGGCAGCATGATTGAGTTCGTTAAAAAGTCCATAAAGTCTAAAAACGACATCGAAAATATTTGAAAGTCTGCGATTAGATTAAATGAGAACAAACTTCCAAGTCCCAATAGCCAAGCAATGGATCCAAGGATAGTAACAGCATAAGTCCTGGAAATTTTAAATCTATCTTCCATCCAGGCTGTACTGGGTTCAATTAAGGATACAGACGAACTCAAGGCAGCTAACGAAACAAGAATAAAAAACAGAGCTGAAGCAAAAAAACTGAAGGGAATACCATAAAAAGCCACAGGTAGAGTCTCAAAAAATAATGACGGACCAGCGGTTGGAGTAAGCTCTGGATTAGCAAATACAATCGGGAAAATAATCACTCCAGCAATTATGGCAACAAAAGTATCTAGAAAAATTATTAAGCTGACAGTTTTGGTTAAGTTTTGTTCCTCAGGAATATATGCACCATAAGCCATAATTGCCCCCATGCCTAAACTCAGAGTAAAAAAAGCCTGACCCATGGCACTTATAATTACACTTGACGTGATCTTAGAAAAATCTGGCATGAACAGAAAACTGATAGCTTTACCAATTTCTCCCGTAAATGATGAATAAATTGAAAGCAGAATTATCAAAAAAAATAACGTTGGCATAATTATCTTAATGGTGGCGCCAATTCCATCGACAACTCCCTTTGCGACTATGAAACAAGTTAAAATTAAAAAAAGACTGTGCCAAAAGATCATCCTCATTGGAGAGGACTGAAACTGAGCAAAAAAATCAACAGAATATTGAGAAGGATTCAGTGAGTCAGCAGGAATTGGACTAAAAATATAAGCCAAAGAAATACCTGCAAAAACGCTATAGTAAGATAAGATCATCAAACCTGCTAAGGCACCAAACCAACCTAGCAAAACCCAATACGAAGAAATTCCTTTGAGGGAAACAAATTTTTTCATTGTATAAACTGGGCTCGATCTTCCGTATTTTCCTAAGAAAATCTCGGACATCATCACTGGAAATCCAATTAACACGATGCAGGCTAGGTAAATTATTACAAATGCTCCTCCACCATTTTCACCCGCCATGTAGGGAAATTTCCAAATATTACCAAGGCCTACAGCGGATCCTGCTGCAGCTAATATAAAAGTCCAATTGCCTTTCCAAATTTTTGAATTATTTGCCATACAAAGACGTCTCTAAAAGAATCATTACTTAATAGTTATACTACATCAATGAACATCTCCAAAAAAAGTAACTTGCGACCAACAATTGAAAATCGACAAGCAAGATTTAATTATGAGCTTTTAGATGATTTTGAAGCAGGAATTTCTTTGGAAGGCTGGGAGGTAAAAAGCATCAGAAAGAGAAGCATGGATTATTGGATTGAAAATTCTACCCATGAAAGAAATTAATTACGAAGTTTCATCAGAAAGGTCTAGAAAGCTTTTACTTACTAAGGCAGAGTTATCTAAGCTTTTCAAACAGACAAATGAAAAAGGATTGAGTTGTGTCCCCATAAAAATTTTTTGGAAAAATAATTTAGTTAAAGTAAAAATTTCTGTGGCTCGAGGAAAATCAAAATACGATAAGAGACACTCATTGAAAAATAAGGAGTGGAGAAAGGAAAAATCTTCGTTAGAAAATTTTTCTAACTGATGATCATTAGATACAATTACTTGCTTTTTTGGGGGCGAACAGGATTAGACATCTTTCTTTCGAACCTTAAGTGCATGTCGAGATTGAGGAGTTCTCGTTAAACAATTCTCAAAACAATTAGTTGGCAAAAACAACTACGCACTAGCTGCATAATTAAGCTAGCTTCCTTACCCTGACTTCTACTAAGGGATAAGCGAAGTCGACTAGTAAAAGAAAATTGATGAAATAAGCATGTAGATCTGAAGGTAAGAGTTAGTTGGACGCGGGTTCGATACCCGCCGCCTCCACCAAAATTAGAAATTAAATCGATCTATTTTATTGATAATCTATTTTCTATATTTCCTAAGATGAATGAAAAGATTTCTGAATAAGAGTCTAAGATTATCTCGGTTGGAGTGCCTGCACCATGTCCTGCTTCAGTTTCAATTCTAATGAGGATAGGATTATCTCCACTATGTAATTCCTGCAATGAAGCGGCAAACTTATATGAATGAGCTGGGACTACCCTATCGTCATGATCACCTGTTGTTATCAATGTGGCGGGATAAGAGACTTCGTCTTTAATATTGTGTAATGGTGAATAAGACAAAAGATAGTTAAACATCTCTTCACTTTCATCCGATGTACCGTAATCATAAGCCCAGCCTGCACCGGCAGTAAATTTATGATACCTGAGCATATCTAGTACACCTACTGCAGGGAGAGCAACTCTAGCAAGCTGAGGCTCTTGGGTCATAACAGCACCAACTAAAAGACCTCCGTTCGAACCTCCTCTCAAAATTAAGTTTTCTGATTTTGTATAGCCCTCTGAAAAAAGAAATCTTGCGGCATAGATAAAATCATCAAATACATTTTGCTTGTTCATTTTTGTCCCAGATAGATGCCATTTCTTCCCATATTCTCCGCCTCCTCTGATATTTGGAACCGCATAAACTCCGCCTTTTTCTAACCAATAAGCCATAATGCTGCTGAAATTTGGAGTGAGGGAAATATTAAAACCTCCATATCCGTAAAGAATAGTTGGATTTTTACCATTTTTACTCAAACCTCTTTTATATGTGATGATCATTGGAACTTTTGTTCCGTCTTTAGAGGTATAAAAAACCTGCTCTGATATATATTTTTCAGGATCAAAATTTATCTTTGGCTTGAAATAAATTTTTGATTTACCGCTCTTAGGATTGATGCTGTAGATTGTGGGAGGTGTATGGTAGTTGGAGAAAGAATAGAAAAGTTCATCATCCTCTCTTTTCCCTGAGATTGGAGAAACACTCCCTATACCTGGTAGATTTACTTCTCTAATGAGCTTTCCAGAAAAATCATATTGAAAAGTCTTTGAAATTGCATTCTGCATTAACTCTACAAATATGTAGCCTCCTGAAGAGCTTGGACTCATTACAGAATCCTGTTCTGGGATTAAATCTTTGGAGTTATCTAAAGAAGGTTTTGTGGCTTGAACCGAAATAATTTTTTGATTATCAGCATTATTGTTAGTCACTAAAAAAAGTTCGTCATCTAGACTATCCAACAAATAAACATCGATAGAAAGATCGTCATTTATAGTTTTAATTTTAGGATTTTCATCTAAGTGATTTATTAAATAGAGCTCATTTCCAGATGTGGAATTTGCGGCAGATATAATTAAGTATTTTTGATCCTCTGTTACAGAGGATGAAACATATCTTCTTTTTTGTTCAGCTTTGTTTCCAAAGATAATTTGATCTTTTTCTTGAGTAGTTCCTAATTTATGAAAATAAAGTTTATGATTATTATTCAAAGAACTTAGTTCACTTCCTTCAGGAGCATCGTAAGTTGAATAGTAGATACCCTCATTGTTTTTCCAACTTAATGAAGAAAACTTAACGTTGATTAGAGAATCTGATAACAATGATTTGGTTTCTGTATCTAAAAAGAATACTTTCCTCCAATCACTTCCACCTTCAGAAATTGCATATGCAGCAACACTTCCATCTTTACTAAAACTAATATCAGATAAAGAGATAGTTCCATCTTCACTGAACGAGTTAGGATCTAAAAAGACTTCCTCAACCCCTTGAGAGTCTTTTCGGTAAAGCACTGATTGATTTTGTAGTCCACTATTCTTGAAAAAATAAATGTAATTTCCTTCTCTAAAGGGCGAAGAAAATTTCTCATAGTCCCAAATTTGTTTTAATCCATCTTTTATTTGCTCTTTGAACCCTAAACTTTCGAAATATTTATCAGTAAAGAGATTTTGATCCTCTATCCACCTCTTTGTCTCTTTATCCAGATCATCCTCAAGCCATCTATATGGATCTCGAATTTCTTTTGAAAAATATAAATCAGAAATATTAACTTTTTTAGTCATGGGATAAATTGATTTCAAATTATTTTTATCAACCATGCTTAACTGCTCGCACGATAACAAACTAATGGAAATAAGAATTATGGCTAGTTTTCGCATGAATGAATAAACTTGTTAAGTATTATATTGACAAATTAGTTTGTTATCTTCATCATTCCGCACCTATGGCAAACATTAAATCAGCAATTAAAAGAGCTAGGCAAGCTAATAGAAGAAATGCCCTTAAGAGCTCTCAACGTGCTTCTGCGAGGACGAGTATTAAGGCTTTTGAAAAAGCACTTGATGATAAGGATATTGAAGCTGCCGGGAATGAGTTTAAGAAAACTCAGAAACTGATGGACAAACTTGCCAATAAAAAAGTTCTTCCCAAAAATCACGTTGCAAGAACTAAATCAAGACTCAACAAAAAATTAAAAGCTCTTAAGTCAGCTTAATTTCAATCTAGTTCTCTTTTTTTGGTTCTGCAATGAACCAAATAGATCTCCAAAAATAATTTTTTGATTTGAAAGTGCATTAAGGCTGACTTCGTCAATAAGAACTGCGTCCTTATTTGTTCTTGGATCTTTTGAATATAAACCCTTTTGATCTGTATAGAGTATAAGTTTTTTAGAACTAATAAGATTCGCTAGTTTTGCACTTAATTGATCATTATCTCCTCTCTCAATTTCTTCTGTTGATACAGAATCATTTTCATTGACTATTGGCGTTATACCCCATCTGAGGAGATTATTGATGCTGGATTTAATATTGTTGGATTTTGTTTCAGATTTAAAATCACTGTGACTGAGGAGAACTTGAGCAACCTCTATTTTAAATTTATCAAAATTTTTCTGGTAAGCATTAATAAGCCCTATTTGGCCAACAGCTGATAATGATTGAAGTTGTTTGATATTCTTTGGTTTTTTTTCTATGCCTCTTTTCTTCATTCCATAGGAAATTGCGCCAGATGAAACTAAAACTACATCAAAATCATTTTCTCTGAATTTCTGAATGCACTTAGCAAGTCTTTTAAAAAAAGCTGAATTTTCTCGACTTCCTTGTGAAATTAAGGAGGACCCTACTTTCATTACTACTATTGAATTACTCATTACTGTTAATCTCTATGATTTTTGTGCTGACCTTTTTGACTAGTTCGCTTAATCCTTCCCCAGTTATAGAAGATATTAAAAAAACCTCATTGTTGTAAATCTTTTTTGCCTTAGATAAATAATCATCCTTCGATTCTGTTTTTGTGTCTGCTTTAGTTAGTACAATCCATTGCTCTAGTTTAGATAAAGATTCGTCAAATTCTTCTAGCTCTTTATCTAAGGAATTCTTTTTTTCCTCTACATCTTCAGGTTTGATTTCTGATACATCAATTAGATGAAGCAATAACTTTACTCGAGATAAATGTTTTAAAAATCTTATCCCAAGCCCTGCTCCCTTGGCAGCTCCCGGAATTAATCCTGGAATATCTGCAATTACATATGGATTGAGAGATTTAGCCTCAACCACTCCAAGATTAGGAGTTAGAGTAGTAAACGGATAGTCGGCTATTTTGGGTTTTGCCTCAGATATACTCGAAATTAAGGTAGATTTTCCTGCATTTGGAAATCCTAAGAGACCAACATCAGCTATTAATCTTAGTTCTAACTGAAGCGATAGCTCTTCTCCCTTTTCTCCATCTGTAGTTTTTCTGGGAGCTCTATTGGTAGATGACTTGAACCTTGCATTCCCTAATCCACCCTTTCCTCCAGAAACAACTTCAAAAAGATCGCCATCTTTTTTTAAGTCTGCTATCTCTTCTTCAGTTGATTCTTCAAAAACAACAGTACCAACGGGAACTTTTAAAATTATGTCACTGGCATCCTTGCCATGTTTATTTTTACCCTCGCCAGGAGAACCATTTTTAGCTTGGTATTTTTTTTGTAATCTGAAATCTTGCAGCGTTGTTAAAGAGCTATCAGCTTTAAGAAAAATGCTTCCGCCTTTTCCTCCGTCGCCACCATCGGGACCACCCTTAGGAATAAATTTTTCTCTTCTGAAACTCAAACATCCGTTTCCACCAGAGCCAGCTATTAATTGAATAGCAGCTTCGTCAATGAAGCTCATTATTTAATCTGCGGGAGTGATATTTATGAATTGTCTAAGATTTCTACCTTTTTTGCTGAAAGATACAGTGCCGTCAATTTTTGCAAAAAGTGTATGATCTTTTCCAATTCCAACATTTGTGCCAGGATGAAACTTTGTGCCCCTTTGCCTGACTAGAATAGAGCCAGCAGATACCAGTTGGCCGCCGTACCTTTTAACGCCCAGTCTTTTAGATTCAGAATCTCTTCCGTTTCTACTGCTACCACCTGCTTTTTTATGTGCCATACTTAAACCGAAATTTGCTCTATTTGAATTTCACTATAATTTTGACGATGACCTTGCTTTTTCCTGTAGTCCTTCCTTCTTTTCATCTTGATAATGGTTACTTTATCTTCTTTTCCGTGTCGAAGGATTTTTGCAGTTACTTTCGCCCCTTCAATAAAAGGAGAGCCAAGAGTAACTTCGCCATCTTTCTCAATTAATAGCACATCAGTAATATCAACAGGTTCTCCTTCAGAAGCTTTAAGTTTTTCAACTTTAAGGATTTCGCCTTCAGCAACTTTATGCTGTTTACCACCTGTTTTGATTACCGCGTACATTTTTATATCAAAATTGAGGTCGAATGATATCTAAATAAGTTCTTTGTCGCAATAGATTCAATAAATCAACTATGATAATTTGTACTTGAGAGATTGATGAAATTTACAGAAAAGAATTCTTTCACCAAAGAAGAACTTCAACTTTGCTCGAACGGAAAGCTATTTCATGAAAATGATGGAAAGCTTCCAAGTAGCAATATGCTGATGTTAGATAGAATTACTTCAATATCAGGAGATCAGGGTAATTACTCAAATGGACTAATAGAGGCAGAACTTGATATCAATGAGAATCTTTGGTTTTTTGATTGTCATTTCAAAGATGATCCAGTTATGCCCGGATGCTTAGGTTTGGACGCAATGTGGCAAATTTTAGGGTTTTATTTACTTTGGTCTGGAAATCATGGAATAGGAAGAGCTCTTGGTGCCGGGCAGGTAAAATTTTATGGTCAAGTGCTTCCTCATGCTAAAACGGTTAAATATGAGATTCATGTAAAAAGAATGCTCTCAACAAAAACTGTTCTTGGAGTTGCAGATGGATTAATGTACGTTGATGGGAAGGAAATTTATTCAGCGAAGAACTTAAAAGTTGGGCTTTTTGAGAACCCTGGTAATTTTTGATGAGTACTTTAAAAAGAGCAGTAATAACAGGAATTGGTGCCATATCTTGCATAGGTAACAATATTTCTGAAATAACGAAATCTCTTAAATTGGGTACATCAGGGATACGTTTCAATGAATCGTACAAAGAGCTGGGTATGCGAAGTCATATTTCTGGCTCCATTAATTTAAATCTAAAGGATCTCATTGATAGAAAACATTTGAGATTTATGGGAGAAGCAGCAAGCTATGCCTATTTAAGCACTGCAGAGGCTATAAGAGACTCAGGCTTGGATCTATCAAGGTTTTCTTCACAAGACGTTGGGGTCATTGCAGGTTCCGGTGGAGCATCTTCTAGAAGCCAGGTTGAAGCAGCAGATATAGTTAAGAGCAAAGGAGTTAAAAGAATAGGACCTTATAGAGTTACTCAAACAATGGGAAACACCGTTTCAGCAGCTCTTGCAACTTTTTTTGGCATCAAAGGGGTGAATTTCTCTATTTCCTCTGCATGCTCAACAAGCGCACATTGTATTGGATCAGCTCTGGAACAAATTCAATTGGGAAAACAAAAAATAATATTAGCTGGTGGCGCTGAAGATGAGCATTGGACAATGTCTAGTATGTTTGATGCCATGGGAGCGCTGTCTTCTTCATATAATGAGAGTCCTGAGAAAGCATCAAGGCCTTTTGATAAAGACAGAGATGGTTTTGTTATAGCAGGAGGAGCGGGCATGCTCGTCGTTGAGGAATTAGATCATGCTCTAGAAAGAAACGCTGATATTTATGCTGAAATTACTGGATATGGAGCAACTTCTGATGGAGATGATATGGTCCATCCATCCGGAGAAGGAGCAACTAATTGCATGCTAAAAGCTGTTGAAATGCATGGAAAAGATAATATTGATTATATTAATGCTCACGGGACTTCAACACCTGCTGGAGATCCTGTCGAGTTAGAATCTATAAAAAAGGTTTTCATAGATAAAATTCCTCCCATAAGCTCAACAAAATCTCAAACTGGACATACCCTTGGTGCCGCTGGGGCTTTAGAAAGTATTTTTTCACTATTAATGCTAAAAAACAGTTTTATATCAAAAACCCTTAATCTTTCTAGCTCGATTGATGAAGGTGAAGGTTTAGACTTAGTTTCAGAAGTCAGAAATCAGGATTTGGATGCTGTAATGAATAATAGCTTTGGATTTGGGGGAACTAACGTTAGTTTAGTTTTTGAAAAGTTAAAATCCTAAAAAGGAATTTCATCGTCTATGAGCCCCTCCTCAGGTTGAGGACTAGAGCTATTCATCTGAGGGCTCTGATCCATATTATCTTCAGATCTTCGTCCTCCTAACATTTGCATTTCTCTCCCAATAATCTCTGTTGTATATCTCTTATTTCCTTGATCGTCTTCCCAATCTCTTGTTCTTAATGATCCCTCAATATAAACAGAAGAACCTTTTTTTAAATACTCCCCACAAACTTCTGCAATTCTTCTAAAAAAAACAACTCTATGCCACTCAGTTTTTTCCTTTTTTTCTCCAGTTTGATTATCATTCCAGCTTTCAGATGTAGCGATACTCAAATTTGCAACTGCATCACCTCCCGCCGTATACCTCATGTCAGGATCTTTCCCGAGATTACCAACTAATATAACCTTATTTATTCCGCTTCGAGCCATAATGCACCTTATTTTTAATGTAAATTCATTATAATCCATCTGAAAGACTATTTATAAATAAATGAAAAATATCGAAGTCAAAGGTGCTAAACAGCACAATCTTAAAAACATCGATGTAATAATTCCTCGAGATAAACTTACCGTCATTACAGGACTTTCTGGATCAGGAAAGTCTTCTTTAGCATTTGATACTTTATATGCTGAAGGTCAAAGAAGGTATGTTGAATCATTGTCTTCTTATGCAAGACAATTTTTGTCAGTTATGGATAAGCCCGATGTTGATCATATAAATGGTTTGTCCCCCGCTATTTCAATAGAGCAAAAATCCACATCTCATAATCCAAGGTCTACAGTTGGGACTGTTACTGAAATATATGACTATTTGAGGCTGCTTTATGCAAGGGTCGGCACCCCTTTTTGTCCAGATCATGGAATCTCCCTTGAATCTCAAAGCATCGATCAGATAGTCGATAAACTTTTTAAAGATGAGGAAAATGAGAGAGCTATTATCTTATGCCCTATAGTAAGCCAACAAAAAGGTGAGCACTTAATCCTACTTAACGACCTTAAGGTGAGAGGATTTATTAGGGCAAAAATTAATGGAGAAATCATTGATCTGGATAATCTCCCTCAACTTAATAAAAATAAAAAACATGATATTGATATTGTCATTGATAGGCTATCTATTTCGAAGAAAAATAAATCAAGAATATCTGAATCAATAGAAACTGCGTTGAGAGAGTCAGATGGAATAGTAACTATCTCTTTCCTCGATGAATCTAAAAAAGACATAACATTTTCAACAAAAATGGCCTGCACCGAGTGTGGTTTCAGTATTGCTTCATTAGAACCTAGACTATTTTCTTTCAATAGCCCTTCTGGAGCTTGCGATGATTGCGATGGATTAGGTCAGAAGTCTCAAGTTGATAGAAGAAAAGTTATTGTGAGACCTGAATTAAGCTTAAATCAAGGGGCAATTGAGGGATGGGATTCAAGTCAGATGTATCATCACTATCTTCTCAACAGGGTAGCAAAACACTATGGAATTTCCTTGGACGAACCCTTCGAGGATTTATCTGAAAATATAAAAGAAAAAATACTGAATGGTAGTTCAGGGGAAATTATAGATTTTAGTTATGTTTCTAAAAGAGGGAATCTCAGAGAATCATTTAAACCTTTCGAAGGTGTGCTTAATAATATTGATAGAAGATTTAGAGAGAGTGAATCAGCTTTTTCTAGAGAGTATTTATCCAAATATATGACCAATACTGTTTGTATGTCATGTGAAGGCTCAAGATTAAATAAAGAGGCAAGATCTGTGAAAATAGATGGTAAAGAGCTTTGGGATATAACAAACATGACCATTGATGATTGCCTTGATTTTTTTAATAACTTGAATTTAAAGGGCAAAAAGGGAGCAATTGCAGAGAAGGTAGTAAAAGAGCTGAAAGAAAGATTAAAATTTTTATCTGATGTCGGGCTTAATTATCTAACATTATCAAGAAGCGCCGAAACTTTGAGTGGAGGAGAAGCACAAAGAATAAGACTTGCCAGTCAAATTGGTGCTGGGCTCGTTGGAGTTACATACATTCTTGATGAACCATCAATTGGCCTTCACCAAAGAGATAATAAGAGACTTTTATCTACTTTGTTTAGATTAAAAGATTTAGGAAATACGGTTATCGTCGTTGAGCATGATAAAGAGACAATAGAATGTGCTGATCATATTATTGATATCGGTCCAGGGGCAGGTATTCATGGAGGGTTTGTCAGTTTTGCAGGCAATTATAAAGAAATCCTTAAGCAAGAAAGTTCCTTAACCGGACAATATTTATCCGGGAAAAAAGATATTAAGATTGATAAATTTGAGAAATCTGAAAAAGGTTCTCTTTGTATTAAGGGTTGTAATGGGAACAATCTCAAGAATGTTAATTTAAATTTACCTTTGGGAAAAATTATCAGCATTACTGGAGTTTCGGGTTCTGGAAAATCTACTCTGATTAATCAAACTTTGTATCCTGCTTTGGCAAATAAGATTCAAAAATCTAACTATGACTGTCAAGAATTTGAAAATATTTCAGGTGAAAAGAAATTAGATAAAATTATTGAGATTAGTCAGTCCCCAATAGGAAGGACTCCAAGATCAAATCCTGTTACTTACACAGGAATATTCACGCCTATCAGAGAGCTGTTTTCAGAAACGGAAGAGGCAAGAGCTCGAGGCTATAAGCCAGGAAGGTTCAGCTTCAATGTTAAAGGTGGCAGATGTGAAACTTGTCAAGGAGATGGTTTAATTAAGGTAGAAATGCATTTTCTGCCTGACGTCTATGTTAAATGTGATGTTTGTGATGGAAAAAGATATAACAAAGAAACGCTTGAGGTGAAATTCAAGGGGAAAAACATCTTTGAGGTTCTTGATATGAACGTTGAAGAATCCTTGAAATTTTTTGATTCGATTCCAACCATCAAAAGAAAATTACAAACTCTTTATGATGTGGGATTGAGTTATATAAAAATTGGCCAGCCCGCTACAAAATTAAATGAACAAGGCAACACTGTTGTTATCATCGAGCATAACTTAGATGTAATTGTTAATTCTGATTGGATAATAGATCTTGGTCCTGAAGGTGGATCGGGTGGAGGAGAAATTATTGGAGAAGGGACTCCAGAAGAAATTTCAAAAATTAAAAAGTCTCATACTGGGAGATTTCTGAAGGAAATGTTGAATTAATCTTCTTGAGCTATCTCTTCAGAAGAATCCTCAGACTTATCGGTAAGCTCTACAAAAGCCATTGGGGCTGCGTCACCGGGTCTTGGTCCCATCTTAATGATTCTGAGATATCCGCCAGGTCTGTCTTTAAATCTAGGTCCTAGGTCTGAAAAAAGTTTTCCAACCGCAGAATCATTTCTCAGTTTTGAAAAAGCTCTTCTTCTGTTGGCAACAGAATCTACTTTAGCCAATGTAACTAATGGCTCAAATACACCTCTAAGTTCTTTTGCCTTTGGAACAGTGGTTTTTATGGATTCAGTCTCAATCAAAGAAATAACCATGTTTTTAAACATAGCTTTTCTCTGATCGCTTGTGCGACCAAATTTTCTTCCTGTTTTTTGGTGTCTCATCTATTAACCTTCAACATTTGACGGGGGCCAATTTTCGAGCTCTAAACCTAAAGATAATCCTCTAGCTGCCAGAACTTCTTTGATTTCATTAAGTGACTTTCTACCTAGATTAGGAGTTCTTAAAAGATCAGATTCCTTTCTGGTTACTAAGTCTCCAATATAATGGATTTTTTCTACTTTTAAACAATTGGCTGATCTCACTGTTAATTCAAGTTCATCTACAGGCCTCAGCATAATTGGATCAACAGGAGGAGTTTCATCTTCCTCTGGTTCTTCGGTTTCGAACCCTAATTCAGCAAAAGCCATTAATTGTCTTTGTAAAATAGTCGCTGCTAACCTCACAATCTCTTCAGGATCGATTGTTCCATTGGTTTCAACTGCAATTTTAAAATTTTTATTATGCAGAATATCAATCAGTTCTTTATTTAACTGCAACAAAGGCTCTCCACCTGTAAATACAACAAATTTTTCCTGAGGATCTTTCTTCCATAATTCATCAATTTTACTAGCTAATTGTTCTGCGCTTGAATATTTCGCACCATTTATTCCATCCGTTCCAACAAAATCTGTGTCGCAAAAATTACATATAGCTTTTTCTCGATCTTTTTCAAGCCCTGTCCAAAGATTACAACCAGAAAATCTACAAAATACAGCATCTTTTCCTGTATGGAATCCTTCCCCTTGAAGAGTGAAATAAATTTCTTTTACAGAATAACTCATATATAATTTGTTGGATCGTTTATCCCCGCAGAAGCAAAACCCTCTTTTCTAAGAATGCAAGCATCACACTCTCCGCAAGATAACCCATTTATGGATGGATCATAACATGAGTGAGTCAGCTTATAATCAACATTCAATTTGGTCCCTGCTAAAATTATTTCTGCTTTTGTTAAACTAATTAATGGAGTATGAATTTTTATTTTATCATTTCCTTGTGCAAATTTAGTTCCCTCATTTGCCATCTTTTCAAAAGCTTCAATAAACTCAGGCCTACAATCTGGATAACCGCTGTAATCCAATGCATTTACACCGATGAATATATCAAAAATATTATTTACTTCAGCATAAGCTAGCGCATAAGAAAGGAATATTGTATTTCTAACTGGAACATATGTTATTGGAATTTCTTTTCCAATATCTTGATTCTTAGGCACTTCGATATTATCAGTAAGAGCAGAATTTCCAAATTGCCCTAAATCAATTGTAATTAATTTAATTGGTATATCTGCTATTTCAGCAATTTTCTTTGCTGCTGAAATTTCAAACTTATGTCTTTGTCCATAATCAAATATAAGCGCTGTCACATCATAATTTTCTAAAGCAATGTTTAAAACGGTAGCAGAATCAAGACCGCCACTAAGCAATACAATGCATTGTTTTTTAATTTTTACACTCATGAAGATTTAATTTAAAAAAAAATGGCTTATAAGATTGCCTCTAAATAATTTATTCGATGCCATCAATATCTGTTATCATATCAACATATAATAAACCTCATTTTTTAGAAAAAGTGCTTACTGGATACTGCTTTCAAACTTTTAATGATTTTGAAATCATTATTGCAGATGATGGGTCTTCAAATGAAACTAAAGAAATGATTGCAAAATTTGAGCAATTAATTCCCCAAAAAATTTATCATGTTTGGCATGAAGACAATGGGTTTAGAAAATGTAAAATATTAAATGCTGCAATACTAAAATCCTCAAATGATTATTTAGTTTTTTCAGACGGAGATTGTATTCCTGATTCCCGCTTTTTAGAAACTCACTCGAGATTGGCTCAAAAAGATTATTTTCTTTCTGGTGGTCATTTTCCTATCACAGAAAAAGTATCCAATTTATTAACAATTGAAGATATCAAATCTCAAATCTGTTTCACCAAAAAGTATCTTTTAAAAAAAGGCCAACCAATTGGAAAAAACTATTTTAAGCTAGTAAAAAATCAATTTTTAGCAGATGTTTTAGATCGATTGACTCCAACTAAAGCAACTTTTAATGGTAATAATTCATCTGCTTGGAAATCTGATATTATCAAAGCAAATGGATTTGATGAACGAATGGAATATGGAGGTCTTGATTGTGAGCTTGGATACAGATTAAACAATCAAGGTATCAAGTCTCTTCAAGTAAGAAATAGAACAACTGTACTTCATCTTTATCATACAAGGCCTTATAAAAATAAAGATGCAGTTGCAAAAAATAGATTAATAAGAAAATCGACAATCGAAACTAAGATAACTA
>LULV01000312.1_pt1 | contig 17957 bp, 30 predicted proteins | sample 728081 | NCBI WGS metagenome assembly LULV01 (sample SAMN03860280, study PRJNA289734) | marine metagenome | biome: seawater column; feature: ocean; material: water; isolation source: Red Sea water column Station 108 - depth 25m | place: Saudi Arabia: Red Sea | collected 2011-10-15 | depth 25 m | reverse complement strand
TTGCTATGTGTATCAGCACTTGCAAGTCCTGTCTCGTCCACAGGCGGAAACTGTGCGGTATCTGATTGATAATTTTTTGATGGATTTGTAAAATTGACAATAACACGATTATAACGAGAGTTTTTGTTTTTACTTGCCACATTGATGCCACCAATAATATTGTCCTCTGTAAGAGTAACGCTTGCACTACCAGATGTTTCAACTAATACTTTATATTTTCCACCAGTAAAATTTAGATATGATCGAGTGCCTTTTACAAAGTCTGCTACAAGATCAATAGCCTTTCTCGATGTATCTACGACTGGGTGGCTGTCTAATAAATCGATTGTACTTGCACCACTAAAAGGTGTTATGTTTGCATCTACAACATCGCCAGCCGTTTGCCAGTCTGCAAAGTTACTGTCAAAATAACTATCTGCAATCCCCATACCAAATCTTTCGTTTCTTAAATAATCTAACATTTGGTAAATGCCGTTATCTGAATACTCCCAAGTTGTACTATCGTTTTGTCTGTGTGAACCAGAGCCACCAGTTTTTGTTCCATCAAGATTTGGATTGTAAACTTTCCTACCTTTGACTATTGCAGTAACTTGCGGCAAAGAACCGAAAGCATCTGAGTTCCATTTAAATTTAAGTGCTATGTAAGCAAGCCCCCTGAGCCGATGGTTTGATGTCCATGAAGATAATTCATCTAATAAACTAGATGCAGTTTGCGAATCAGTTCCGTAGTGTGGTTCAACAGTAATTAAACTCTCAGCACTAGAGTCAGCGTCAGGTGCTTTGAAAAAGTTTGCATCAGAACTAGCAACAGTTCTTTGAGTGTTGTCTGCTAAGTCTCCACTAAAAGTTACCTCATTATCATTTACAAATATTTTAGTTATATCGTCTATCTCGCCCTCAGAAACTATTATTGCCATATAAAGAAACTCGTTGTCTGTGCCTGATGTTTCTACAAAGACCACATTTCCGCCAACTTTTCTTGTTCCGTAAACTATTGGTATATGAGCATTTGCACTGATTTTATTGACTAATACACCTCTAGCATTGATGTCTGGTTGATTACCACCAAAGTCAGGTATCTCAGGAATAGGATTTAGCCAGCTAATTACATCGACTACAAGATCAACAACAAAATCTACAACGTCTGTTACTGTATCAACAATATCCTCTACTATATCAGTCGGGTCACACATCTGAATACCTCCATAGTCCGCCCATTTTTTCAAAGCCGTATCTATCTAATAATTTATCTGCAAGTAATTTTGTTGATATAGTTAAATGTATGTGCCTACCTTTTGCCTGATTTTTAATTATATCCATAGTTTGATTAAATAAATTTAATGATCGATATTCTTTTAATATATAAATTACTTGAACTGCTAATAGTTGCTCTTTAGACCATAAATACTCATGGAATACAAAAATTGTTATTCCAACTATTTTATTTTTATCTAAATCTTTAATTAGAATTATTTTTCCTTTTTGTAAAAACATCATCAAAGTTTGTTTCATCTTTGCTCTGTGAATATGAGGATAATCTAAAGCTGGTGCTTCTTTTTCAAATTCATGTAATATTTCAAATATCTCGTCCATGTTTTTATTAGATGCCTCAAAAAAATGAAAACTTGCCATTAATCTCTACCCCATTTTATATCTCTTACAGTCAAAGCCGCAAACTCCATTCCTTTATCTCCACTAAAAAATCTTTGTTGTGAATTATCTGTTGTAACTCTGCCGCTTGTCTTTTGAAAGTTTCCCCAGTGTGAAGTTAAATTTAAAACTAAGTTTGATGTTTGTGTAGTGTCTGTAATTCTATACTCATCAACTGTACCAAAGAATAATAAAAAAGGGTCAGAAATAAGAGCATTACTTGAGTCTAGAAAACCTCTGTAAATGTAAACCTCAGTGTTTATTATGTTCTCTGATAAAGCGATTGATATATATGTTTGATCGACTCCAGAAAGTGTAAGTTGTAAACTGTTTTTTGTTGGTTTATTTGTTTCGTTTATGCCTGTAATATTTTTAAGATGTCCGTTTGTAAGATAAGTTCTTGATGAGCCAGATACACTAGATGTTATATCAAAGGGTGCATTTGTTAAATAGACTGGTGTACCAAACTCTATTTCTACTAATAATACTGGGTCAATGACCCCTGTTGCTAGTTCTGTTTTTACGGAACTCGATAATCCTCTTGCCATTATAAACTCTCAATAACATCAAACTCAAAATTAAAAAGTAAATTACCATCTTTGTCGTTTGCATTTGTTTCAAATTCTTGCATATCGCTTGTAAGATGCACTGTTGCTGGTACAGATTTATAAGTTACAGAACTGTTATCAGCAAGGGCAGTTCTAAGTGGCGGCTCTATTGTTACAGTTGCGGCGTTACTTGAAGATGTAACATCTGCAACCACCATATACAATTTGTCGTGAGAAAATTTCAATAGGTCTCCCGATTTTAGACGATTAGCACCATCAGCCGCAAAAGCATCAATATTTATTGTTGTATCTCCCGCAGAATGCGACCCGTTCACTAATAAAGTTCCTGTTTCATTACCTTGACTATCAAATGTAGTTGGCAAAGTAATAGTGAAGTTTTCTTTACGACTTCGTTGTTTGATAATAAAAGCCATGATCGGGGCAAAATCTGCACGAGTCATAGGAGGATATGAAACTGTAAAACTAAACCTTTGTCCTTGTACTTGTCTCCTAAATGTTTTTCCACTATCAGTTTCACTAAATAAAGTTTTCTGATTTGATTTAAAATTGATTGCGTTAAAAGCTGTATTAGGTAAAGAACCACTCATATCAATGCCGCCTTACCTTTTTCATTAACAGCAGTGTTAATCATGTTTACGATAACACCTCTGCTATTAACTAATAATTCATTGAACCCTCTAGCATCGACAGTATTTATATTAAAGTTTACTGTTACGGGTTTTGACATACCAAGTTGATTGTTTGGTACTATTGTACCAGCTTGGTCAGGTACAAATAACTCAGCACCTTTTTCTCCTACTATTGATGGTTGCCCCACTGGTGGTCGTCCACCTTTTTCAAATCCTCTAATTTTATTTACCATTCCCATACCAAAAGCTAAAGCCCCACCAACAGCCGCAATATTGAAAGGGAAAGGAATTGATGCAAAAGTTTTTAAAGCACCCTCATAAACACTAATTAATGCTTTTTTAATTGCGTCCATTTTAAACATCGCCATAGCTTTTTTCATAGCACCACTTACAGCCGCACCAACCAAAGCATTTACTATCTGTTTTATAATAGTTCTAGCTAAATCTTCTACTGACAATTTTCCAGTCATTACAAAGTTTGTTAATGAGTCAGTTAATTCTTTAAAAGCATCTTTACCTATTTGTTGAAAATTTTTAGTTATATTTCCAGCCTCTTCCATAGCCTCTGCAAAACCATCTTTAAAACCAGTTGCCGCCTCTTTTAATTTATCCATAAGAGTGACAGTTTTTTCTATGTTATCATTTGCCTTGGCCTCTACTACATCATTTTCTTTTATTCTGTGTGCAACAATCATGTCTAAGGCTCTAAGATATTCCTCAGCCATTTTTCTAGTTTCGCCTGTAAGTTTTTCTATGTCATCAGTTCCAAAAAGTTTCATTATTTGCATATGACCAAACTCTTCAAAACCCTCTTTCATGTCGCCCAAGCCATCAAGCACATCTGGTTTTGCTTTTTGTATTACTTTACCAAACTCTTCTATTTGTTTTGCAGTTTCATCAAATCCTAATTTTTTGACTGCGGAGGCAATCTTATCTGTGCTTGCAACTACAAAATCTAAAAGAGTTGCAAATATTTCTTGAATTTTATTGTAAACACCCGCAATAGCTACAACAACAAGTTTACCTTTTGCACCTAAAGCAAGGAAACCTAAAATACCAAAACTTGCAATTATCGGTGGAACATTATTTATAAATCTTGATAATTCGTTAAAAGCACCAAAGACAAAGTTTGTAGCTGGTCGCATCATATCTATTACACTTGCTGTCCCTAAAACTACTGCTTTGAAAGCCTCAACTATTCTATGTCCCATAAACTCAGCCGCATCTTCAATATCGCCAAAACTTTTTTCTATTGATTCGTTTGCTTGAATTACCATCGCTTTTAAAAAATCGAATGGTTGATTATCCATTACAAGAGTTTTGAAAGTTAAAAATTTATCGCCTATCATTGACAGTTGTCCATCAAAGGTATTTGCCATTTCTTTTGATGCACCAACTATTGATAAAGTAGACTCTCGGAATGCTTTGATAATATGTTCTTTAGATTTTTCAGCACTCATTTGAACACCAGCCTCAAAGCCAAGCATTTCTCTAACGCCTCTTTCTCTAAAAAGATCAGCAGAATTTATGCCAGCAGAAAAAACTCTTTGTAATTGCTCTGATGTAGTTGCAAAATCTAAACCTGATGCGGCGGCTATATCGCCTGTTATTGCAAGTATTTCGTTTAGTTCATCAGCACTTTTAGAAACAACCGCAAGGTTTGCCGCCCCTCGTTGTATTTCGGCTAGACTAAATGGAACTTGTCCAGCAAATTTAAGTAAACCCTTAAATGCTTTTTCGCCCTCAGCAACAGTGTCAAATAAAAATTTAAATCTAACTTTTAATCGTTCTATTTCTCTTGCAGTGTTTAAAAAATCTCTTCCAATTAAACCAACACCAAGAGCCGCAAAAGCAACTTTTAAATTAAATACAGAACTTTTAAGATTGTTGATTCCTCTAGTGGCAGTAGCCATCGCCATTCTAGTTTTGTCTTTAGCGATAATATCTATATTTACTTTTTTAGTTGCCATCTATTTTTTCATCTTTTGTAATCTTTCTTGTCTATCTCGTTCTTCGTTTTGAAGATTAAAATATGCTAACCACATATTAAACTCTACGACTGACATTTGCAAGATTTCCGAAACTGTCTTATGCAGTTTTTCACCTAAAGCAAATATATTATGTAGTTCTGGATTATTTTTTAGTTTTTTTTAGCGTCAAGAACATTCGCATTTGCTGTACCCATAATTTTAGTTGCTACATCAGCAATAACATTTGTGTCAGCTTTTTTCTTAAAACTTAAAATGTGAGTAGCATTAAACATTTTTTCACCATCTTTGGTTAATGCTTTTTCTATAATAACATCAATCAAAACAATTAAATCAGTGCTAGTTGCACCTTTAAATATCTTTGCTTTTTCAAGCATATTAAAAGGTTTGCAATAAATTGCTTTATCGCCAGTAAGTCCCCACTCAGGAACTTCGATTACTTGGGTTTCTTGACTATCAAAGTGATCTCGGATTCCGTCAAAGTAATCTATTTTATTATCTGACATAAATTAGATTAAACTGTGCCGATAGTTAGACCGCCATTACCTTGAATAGATACTGTTCTTGTAGTCACTCCGTCTAAAGTAACACCAACACTCATTCCAGTTACGATTCCTGTTCCTGATAGTTTTTGCTCTCCAGAACCCGAACCCTCTGGCATAAACTCAAAACTCAAACTAGAGCCTTGTGTTAAATTACCTTGAGCAGTGTCGTCATCGTCAAAGTTCATATCAATAGTAGCTGTAAATGTTCCTCTACCTACAACATAAGATTTCATTGATGAACCTAATGCTGTGTCCTCTACAACATCGTGAGTCGTATCAACAGTAAATCCAGTTGCTTGTCCAATATTAGTACCGCCAACATGAACTACTGCGTCCTTGCCATGATGAGTTGCCATAATTTATTACTCCTTTGTTTTCTTTAACTCTTTTATAACTTTTTGCGTTTCTTTTTCAACTGATATTTTTTTATTTTCGCCCTCAACAGTAAAACCTCGTTTCTCGTAATACTCTTTGAAGTCAGGCGAGATTTTAATTTTGGTATCTCCTTTTACCATTACTATATCCATAGCCATTATGCAGTCCCCCTTGTAAATTGATACATTACACGCACAGTTATTCTGACACCACCATAAGGATAAATAGTACCCTCGTCTGATGATGCCTCGACAATCTGTGTATCTAAAGCATTTCCATTCCTTGTTATATCATTATCAAGAGTTTCTTCAACAACTTCAATAATTTGGTTTCTTACTGTATCAATATTTGAGTCTGTACCTTTACCAAAAGCTACAATCAAAAAATCTATTGTCCCTGTGTATTTACCAGAACCAGTTGTACCTATTGCAGATGGTTCTCTTGATTCGTCTCCAGCTTGAATAAATGCGGCTGGAAATTGTGAGTCTGCTAACTCCTCAACCTCAAAAGGTTCTCTTGTTAATTTTTTGAACTCAATAGGGCTAGTAACAGCATCAAGTTTTGTAATTATATCGTTTGCAATATCTTCTCTTTTGCTCATTAAATACCTACCTGACTATAAAAAAATTTAGCAAATTCATTTTTTAATTTATCCTCTTCATCATTTCCAATAGAAAAAAATGGTCTTTTAACCTTTCTCTTACCTACACCAAACGAATCGTGAAAACTAGCTATTTTTGCTCGTTCAATGTTTGAGAAAAATAAAGTGTTTTTAAAACCACTTTGCCTAAAATCTAAACTACGAAACATTTTGCCTGAGTCTGTTAAATCAACAAACCCTGTCTGTCTGCCTCTTTTATCTCTATTTTTTTTTGTAGATTTTGCATAAGCTATCATTCCACCACCATCAGGTAATTTACCTGATTGAGTTCTTTTTGTAATCATAAGCACAGCCATATTTGAGACTCTATTTAAAGCTGTTTTTGTGGCTATTTTTTTTTTTCTATTTATTTTATTTAAAAATTTACTAACTTGAAGAGTGTTAGCTTTTACTCTTAGTTCCATTACCTAACTAATCTTAATGAATGTAGAGGCTCTTTTTCACTATCAGATACAGTCCCCCCGCCGTCCTCATCGTATTCGACCCCGTCCCGCAAAATAGCTTGGAACTCTTCATCGTATCTGTCCCTGTAAAAATCAATTTGTACTTGGAATGTATCTTTACCCTCGCCAGTGTCAGGGTCTCTCCATTTAGTAAGTTGAGGATAAATGTATTTCCATAGTGCCAAATAAACAACTGATAACTCCCACTGTGATTTAGTGAGTTTACTGTTTTCCATTTCGACAGATGTAACTTTTGTAATATCTTTGTATCTAACTTGGTGTCTGTATCTTTCCCACCATTCCTCTCGGATTCGTCTTAATACATCGTTTTCAGCAAATTGTATTTGATCGACAAAAGTAGTTATACCAAACCCTAGAATGTCTGGTTGTATCTTTTGCAAATGTGTATTCTGCACATTAAATACAGTCGATGACATTATTTTTTAGTTTTCTTTTTTTTCGTTTACAGCCTTACCATCATGCAAACTCCAACCACGCTGAGTCCAAATATTAATATTGTTCTCGTAGTCAATTTTTTTTCTTTCAATGATAGAGCCGTTTTTATCATTAATCAGTTTTACAGTTTCAATAGTCATAATTTTTTATATCAGATAAGGGGTGGACAAGCCACCCCTTAATTGTCTGTTTATTAGTTAGCTAGTGTGTCAGCCGTTAATTTAACGCCGTAAGAGTCATGTAACTCTCCGACACCAAATACTGCCGTTGCCACTATCTCATCTGCTCTTAAACTTGCGTCACGCTGAGACTCAATTTTTAAATCTTGCATCATCGCTAGTCCTAAAGCGTCTTGTGAGAATACGCCACCGATAGAGTCGTCTGAACCATCTACTGAGATATTTGAACTTTCAAAGACTTGTATTCCAGCAATATTGCCTACAAATCCTGATCTCATAGCCTCATTAGATAACTCTGTGTCTCTACCAACAAATGTATTCGTCAAAGATTTTTTGACATTAAATATTTGTTTAGGGTGGAACACTCCGTAGTACGGGCCAGGTGCTTTGTTAGTTTTAAGTTCTGCCGCACATTCAAATAAATCTTGAACTGTAAGTTCAGAACCAGCACCAGGGCCTTTCTCTGTTGAGAACCCTGTAAACAAAGCCGCAAGGTCAGTATCAATTTTAGTTGCAATCGCCTCGCCAAATAATCTGCCGATGTCAGCCGCAACATTTCTTGATGCTGAATTTCTTGCTAGGTCAGTTAAAGTGGTCATTATACCTATCTCACTGGCCGTTATAGTTACACTCGATGGATTCACCGCCGTGTTAGAAAGATCAGTTGCCTCATTCACTGCCGCCGCTGATACATTTGCATAAATCGGAACTTCAACCGACTTACCACCACCAGCAATAGTGTAGTTTCTGACAAGACCTCTCATTATGGATTGTTCGCTTGCTACGAACAACGCCTCTGCTACGATTTCCGTATATAATTCGGATATCGTGCTACTTGTCGTTTCATTAGCCATTTTTACTCCTTAATGGTTATTGTTTGTTTAGAACAATCTTTGTCGGTTGGGAATTTCTCTGCTTTCTGTACTCAGCATATCTCTTCTTATCCGCTGGATTATTCATATCTAAATCACTCAGATTGAAAGGTTTACTGAGTTCTGACCTATCCACATTTGACACTGAGCCACTGCCACTCGGAGAGGCAGAAACAAAGTGCGGGTTTGTGTTCAAAAACTCTTCAACTAACTCGTCAGTAGTAAAAAGTTCCCCCTTACTGTTATATCTAGCTATACCATTTTTATCAAGAATTTCAACATTACCTGATTCGTTTATTTTGATATTTTTATTTAACAACTCTACAACTTGATCTGGGTTGATAGCTTTGTTTTTTGACGCTGATGACAGTAAGGCTTTATTGACTTTGATGTCTCTAAGTTCTGTTTGTAAACTATTAATTCTTTTTTCAGACTCGTCAGATTTTTCTTTTAATATTTTTTCAAACTCGCCCTTTTGAATTTTAGATTTTTCCTCTGCCTCTTTTTGTAACTTAACAGCATTAATAGCTGTATCTAAATCCTCAACACCTAGTTTATTATACATAGATGCTCTTTCTTTAGCTAATCGTGATTTTACGATTTCGTTTACTTGTTCCTCAGAAAACTTATTTACTGGGGTCTCTTTTGTTTCTTGTTTAGGTTGCTCTGTTTCTTGTGAAACAGCTTGTTCAGTAGTTTGTTCTACTTTTGGTTGTTCGTCAGCCATTTATATCTCCTTATATGTTCCAATCAGGATTTGTTGGAATCCAAGTATGGCGGCAACGATATCCCCCTCTAACTATAAAGGGGTCTCCAGAACTTTTGCCAGCCCATGACTGTGAGTTCCATCTATCCCGAATTTCTTTTTCGGTTAAAGTTTTGTTTACCATATCTCGGCAAAAAGGTCTAGAATCTCTTACTAGAGTTCCTGTATATGTAAAATGATTGAGGCCACTGTCTTTTGCTTTCTTAACAGTAAATTGACCATGAAATTGCATAATTGAGTCATGTGCTAACTGACCAGCATATTTACGCAAATTTTCTCCAGCCCTATCAGCGGCGTACTTAGTTCTAAGTTTTGTTATGCTATCTTCAACCTTAGATTTTAATGCTGGGTTATATTTATTTTCATTAATATAATCTACTAACTCATTAATTTCTCTTTGGTTCGACTTTTGATAAACGCCATTGATGTGCGATCTAATATTTTTTTCTACATCAACAAATGGTCTGCCAGCTATTGTGCTTTGGTAAACCTCATCATTAATAACTTTTATAAATCGTTCAGCTACATCTTCAAAGCCACTAAATGATTGATATTTCAATGCGTTGATAGTTTGTAGATCGACTTGTGTTAAATTTTTAAATTTTGCGGGTATAGGCATTTTGCCGAATGTATCTAAAACCTCTTTCGCTATTAGATTGTATTCTGAATTTATTAATAAATCTGCCTCATTTAGAAAGTTGTTTTCTATAATAGTTCTAAGTTGTGGTTGTAACTGGATTGCTATTCGAGTTGATACTAACTCTCCACCAGTGGATTTTCTGACTGCATCGATTACATCGTCCTCTAATTTATAGAGAACATTTACTATTCTCTCTTCGTGTTGATCTGCAAGTTTGTCTAATATCTTTGACATTCATTATAATGGAAAGTTTTTTTTCCATGCCCTAATCGACCAAAAAGCGGGAGACAATGACTTTTGCCCTTTTACTTGTCTCAACACTCCGCCCATTCTTGCAAGAAACGACCTCTGGCGTGCTGGTATGCTTTTTTTAATAGACATTGAGGGGTCTCCAAATCTGACCTTTTTTACATTTTTAGTTTTACGATCTCTTACATAAACAGCAAATTTCTTACTTTGGTTTGGTGTCCTAAAAGGTTTGTTTAGTTTGACTGTACGACCCTGATACTTTGCCATTATCTTTTTCTCTTCCTTGCTTTCCTTGCTACTGACAAGGCTATTGCTGTTGCTTGTTTCCTAGATTTGCCAGATCGCATTTCTGTTTTTATATTTTTGCTTATTGATTTTTTACTATAACCTTTGATTAAAGGCATTATTTTTTTCTTCTTTTTTTTCTCAAATCTAAATCGTGTTTTCTCGAACCTCTAAGAAATGAGTTGACTCGCCCCATCGACCAAGCCGCCATCGGAACTCTTCTACTGCCCGCCGACAAAAATGCCCCTTGTCCTCTACGATAGACCTTAGCTAGTGTTGCATAAGTATATCTTTTAGATGCTTTGGCTTTCCGTCTAAGTGTTGCTTTTGTAGCCGCTGACAGTGGTTTTCTGAATTTACTAGCCATTATGATTTAGTTCTACTCCGTAATAATCCTCTAGGTATAAAACCACCTGATTTGTAGATTGATGAAACTCTTTTGATTAAACTGGCTCTACGAGTTCTCTTTGAGCCTTTAAGACCGCTAAGATATTTTTTTGGTAAACCTGAGTCCTTATCTTTAGGAACTCTTCTAACTTTCTTCTTCTTCTTGGCCATCTGGAGTCTGTCCCTCGATTTCAGTTGTCGTAAATTGTCCTCTAGTAGTTCTGGTGCTATCAATCTCATCATTAATCGTTTTAATTGTTTCATTGTCATCAATAACTGCCTCCGCAATCTGTTTATCTAACTCTTTGTTAAATGTCTCTGATTTAATTCCACTAGCTTTTGCCATTTGTAAGAATTGTAAATCGTTAGCCCAGTCTCTTACATCAAAGGTATCAGGATAATCAACTGAGCCGTCCCATTCTTTATCTTGCCATTTAGCAAACAAAGACCAGATTTGCTCTTCGGCATTTTCTAAGAAATCTGCTTTCTCAGATAGTTTTGCATTTAATAATTGAAACTCTGTTTGTAGTGCAATACCTGATGATATTTGTTGGCCTGATGTACCTCTAACTGAACCCATGTGAGTGATACGATCTATTGCATCAATCTTGTTTTTAATACAATTCATAATACCCTCTAAGTTTTGTCCGCTAGGTTGTATGATGTAAGGTTTTAGATCAGCTTGCATATCCTCTGGTATTTCTATAACTGAACCAGCACCAGCACTAGCCTCGACATTTGGAGTCTTAACTAGACTTGGGTGGTTAGCTAATCTTATCAGTTGTTCTTTTTCTGAATAATCATTGTAAATAGATTGTTGTAAGTAAGCGACATCTGCAAGATCACTGATGCCAATAGGTCTCTTTGCACCTTTTAGATTATAAACATTAATACATGGAATTACACCGATAGCATTTGGCACTTGATCTATAATTGATACATCGCCCTCTGCATATTCTTTTTCATAATCAGTAACTTGATATGTTATGATTTCTTCCTCTGTAAACATTTTTAATATTGCTCTTTCGTTATTGATGTCCTCAACAACTAAAAGCATATCTAAATAAAATCTACCACTAGCGGCTCGTTTATAATTCCAGTTCACGATATTTTCTGGTGTGTAAATAGACATATAAGGTCTTATGTCTTGATCTAGTTCCTCTGCTCTTGTTCTTGTATTTGATTGTGGCTTGTCAATAATAACCCAACAGTTACCATAGATGCTTGCATTCATTTGCACCTCTCTCATAACTGTGTTGAATGATCTGCCGTCTAAGTCTGCATCATTTACAAAAGACTCTAATGCTGGGTCTCCGTCTAATGTACCATAATCTCTAGTCGGTGGTACTCTCCATAAAAAGCTAGTGTAAATCTGAACAACATTTTTACAGTGGTTATCAACTGGTGTGTGTCTAATTCTTTGATCGTATTCCTCTGGAGTCTCTAAAATATATCTATGTAGGTAATAACCATTACGATAATCATTTCCGCCTAAATATGATCTGATGTAAAATTCCCAGTTCTGAATATTAGCGTGCCATAGAGGGTGCTTGTTTGTTAAAAATTTTCTGTCCATCAACTCCACCTTTGCAGAGGGTTAGGTTTAAAATCCCGTCTTACAGGAAAGTTATACTCTACCAAATATCCTAACGCATCATTAAAATGGTCGTGAGAGCCATCTTTGTCAGGCACATTTGTTCCCTCTTTGTAAATCTGTCTTTCTATGCTTTTAATTGTATTCTTACAAGATTTCAAGACATATAAACTATTTACACCCTTTGCATTTTTAAATTTAGAATTAACTGCATTTATTCTATCTCTAACTAATGGTGCTTTGTTTCTTGCTCTTACCTCAAAGCCAGCATTTTTAAGTAAGGCCAAATCAGTTGTTCCACCCGCAGATGTTTTTCTAGCTTTTGAACTTGGGTCAGGATAAGAAATAATTTTTTTATCTGGGTATCTACTTTTTATTTCGTCAATCATTTCGTTAGTGTTAGAAGAAAATATTTGTATCTCATCAATTATAAATATCTTATCATTTTCTATCACAGAAACAACAGCCACCATCGGGTCTATGTTAAAGTCTTGTCCAACATGAATTGTTTTAAATTTTTTCTTATAGCTATCTATGATGTTTTTGTTTCTGTCAAAGTTGTAGTAGATGATGCCCGCATAGTTTACAAAGGTTGCTAAATACTCTTGTTGGAAAGTTCTCTCATCTAAATCATTCTTTGCTTGCTCAATCTCTGACTCTGATACCTGACCACCCTCTAATGTAGTATATTTAAAACTCTGCCACTCAGGGTCTTTTTTACTATACAAATCATAAGCAAAGTTAAATCCTTTTGGCGAAGAGCAGAATAGTGCATGGCCTAATGTATCTGATAATGTAGGTCTTAGAACCTCGTACCAAGCCTGTGGTTTGATGTCAGCAAATTCGTCTAACACAATAAAGTTTAACCCAACACCACGCAAAGACTGATCGTTGTCTGCCCCTTTTAGACTGATAAGTGTATTGTTTTTTAGCAACAAAGATAAATCAGACTCATTTATTCTTTTTACCCATCTATGCCTGAGCATCATTTCTTTGAGCATATCCCAGCAAATAGTTTTACTTTGTCTGTAACTAGGCGAAACATACCAAACCCTTTGATTTGGAAATCTAGCAAACTTAGCCATTTCTTGTATTGCTAAGAAAGTTTTACCAAATCTACGGCCAGATATAAGGACTCTAAACCTTTTGTTACACTTTATTACAGCCCGTTGAGGGTCAGTAAGTGGCATTAAATCTGATCTCCCCAGCTATGCCAGCCTTTTACCTTTTGTCTAGCAAACAGTTCTATTCTTGGAAGATCGCCACATAAATCTACAATATTATCTCTAATGATGTCAGGTTTCTTACTATGCTCTTGTCTTTTACTAAATACTAATTGTTTTACTGATTTAGATATTCTTTTGGGTTTGCCCTTTGTAGCTAATAAACATTGCTCAGGGTTACATCGAGTCCAATATCCCATGCCAGTGAAATATCCATCAGATTTTATATTTTGTTTTATCCATGTAAAAGCCACTGTTTTATATGTAAAGCCCCACTCTTCAATGACCCTAAAAGCCTCTGGCAACATTGAATCAATAGCCCAAAGAAATAGAGTGCAATTATCGTCAGAAATATCAGAAATAGGTAACTTACAAATATCGTCAATGCTAAGGGTATTATAATAACGGATAGCAGATCGTTTCTGCCCCTTTTGTGAATATGTTTTAAACGACCATGCTGGGTCTGCATAAATTATTTGTGCCTTTACATTTGGAAATGGTATCACTCAACTGACCACGCCAATGGTTCGTCATCTTCCGTAATAGTATTTTCAGACTGGCCTAATACTTGCTTTCCAAGCCATATCTGCATGACAACATTTCCCTTAGTTGCTGATTTCCATTGTAGCTGTCTAAGCCTCATTTTCATTTCAGCACGCCCTTTTGTAAGATATTCCGAATAACTCTTCTCAATTAGGTCAGCACTACAACCGAAGAAATCTCCGATCTCTTTATTGGTGCAACCAAGTATAGCTAATTTTTTGACTTGTTCAGTATCAATCTTATATTTTTTTGGTCTCGACATATCCTCTTACCCTATGAGTTAGGTAAGTTCTGTTTATCAAAAAAATGTCAGAAAATAAAGCCTATTCTAAAATTAAAGATTTAATCGACAAAGAACCATCAATATTAGTTTCTAGTTCAGCTTTTGACTTAATACACTGATATTTCACATTACTATTAGATTTTAATTGTCTTTTAGCTAGGCGAGACCCTTTTAAACATTCTGACATCGAACTTTGAATTCTTGCCTCTTTAATCTCTCCGTTTATCAATAAAAGCAAAGCAACTACAGTTTCAACCATTTACGTTTTCTCTGACCTTATCTTTTAATTTTTCTATGTCCTCTAAAGCCTTTTCGAGTAATTGTTTATTAAATTCTATGTTTACTTTATTTGTTACATTTTGTTCTTGGTTTTCGATTAACTTTTCTACATCAGAAAAAAGAGACTCCAAAAGCATAAATTGTTCCTGATCGACGGGTTTTTGATCGCTTGCCTTTAGTAAATCAGCTTTCATCAACTCACGAGAGGTCTCCAATGATACTAACCTTGCCGTCAGTTCAGTATAAGCAAAAACGCCAGCGGCCACGAGTAAAATCAATGAGGCAACTGTTTTCATCGGCATCTGGACGGCGGCCTGTTCTGAGATTCTTAATGGTTTATTACTCATCTATATTCATTCTTCATTCCAAGATCATTGATAGCTTGTTCTTTAGTCAAAAAACCTTTTTTTATTCCCATGTCAATCACATCTTTATTTCTAGCCGCATAGTCTTTTATAAATCTAGTTACTTTCTTATCTTTTATAGCGTCTGTAAACATTTTAATTCTATCTTCATCTTTTGTTATTCTTATACCAAAATCATAGTTTTTTTTAGGAACAACATCTAAATATTTTTTTGCTGATAGCCAGAATGCGGGCTGTTTGGCAAATTCTTTATCTTTTACCGAATCATAATAAGAATTATACATATCAGCTAATTTTTCAGGCTGATCTCGCCACTCTTGCTCAATCTTCTTAAAGTTTCTCTCTGCTGTACCCTTACTGACTTTGTTTGTTACCCTGTCCCAGAATTTATTAAAAATAGGAGAGTATTTATTTGTAGATGTATTGGTAGAGGTAGAGGTAGAGGTAGGGGGGTTTTGGCTAGGTTTTTTTGGTCTGCCGCCAAGTTTACCATTTACCTTTGATGCGTCTATTCTTTTACGAATATATAAGTATTCTTGTAGTTGTCTCTCGTTTTGAAAGTGATCTTCCATTTCTACAAAAAATTCTTTTACAATCTTTTCACATGAAATTTTCTCATTATCGGTTTGGCAACTAGCTATTCGTTTAATTGTATTAATATCTTTAGGCAAGCCAATACACCGCTTATTCCAATTCCAACAAAGCAATCGCATATAAATGCCAATCTCTTCGTTACTAAGGTGTGATGTACCAGCTATGAAATCTTCGGTAAATAAATACCACGCTTTAAGTTTTTCTTTAGGTTTCGAGTTCTCGTCTATAAACATTGTTACCCCCATTTCTTAACTGTTTATAAATTATGTAAGTGACCTCATCTACTCTATCGTCAAATTCTTCCTGAGAATAAGTTTTTAAAATAAATTCGTCTGTGACCTTTGTAATAGCTTTTGATTGTGCTTGCAACCATAAACCTATTAACTCGTCTTGGTTCTTGAGATTTTGTGGTAGATAAATTTTTTTATTATTTCCAATATCAACGACCAACGACATAATTCGATTATATATTTTTTAGTTTGAGGGGATAAGAGAAAAAAGCATTAATGAACTTACCCCCTCGAATCGGTTACTAAAAATGGGTTAATAACCTAGTTCAAATCGCTACAATGCCTAGCTAAGAGAAGAACTATTTAAATTATTAGTGAAAAATCGTTGGGAATCAAGGCTTTTTTTATGTAAAAATAATTAAATTTATTGTTGTAAAAACCTAAAAAATTTTGTAGGTTTAAGAATGTTTAATAATAATAATAATAATAAGGAGACTACAATGCAAAACGATAAAAAAACTTTAGATCAACAGTTCAGTGAAAAAACTGGAATTGATGTTTCTAAAAAAGAAAGGGGTGTTGATTTAGACCCTGTAATTGGAATGGGAGTGACTCGTTCTATTGGTAGTGATAGCTACCCATATACAATTATAGAAATGTTAAAACACCCTAAAGGTCAAACAATTTTAAAAATAGAAGATGATAGTAATATATACGAACACGATTCATACACTGTTTTTAAAAATGGCAGAAAAGAAAAAAACGAAAAATCTGTTCACTATCTAATTCAAAAAGAAAAATTAGATCTTAACAATACACCTTACCTAACTTGGGTTGAAATTAAATGGAATAACAAAACTAAAAGATGGAATAAAGGTGAGTCTTATTTCTTTCATTCTATTGGTCAAAGAGGATATTACCTTGACCCTAGTTTATAATAACAATCAGGGGGGTGTAAAAGCCCCCCATAATAATAAGGAGAATACAATGCCTAAAGAAAAAAAACCTTTTTATGAAAAGTTTAATCCAGTTGAACTTTTTATTTGGAGAAACAAAAAACATTTTGGGAGTTTGTTAAATGTACTTTGTGCTAGACCTTATGGTAGCAGAAACTCAAAATGGAAATATGATTTTCAAACTAAAGAGTTTGTTTGGAATCAGTTTAGACAAGTGGATAAACACCAGTGGTCTAAAGAACCTGAGCAAAGAAGAATAAAAGCTGAAAAACTTTTGGGTGGTCTAAGAAATGAAACAAGTCCAATATGGCTAGAATTTCAAAACGCTTTAAAAGAAATGGAGACATACCAAATAATAGAGAAAATGTAAAAAAGGCACTTATAATATTTTTTGGTCTGATTAAATTAAAAAAAAATGAAATTAAACCATAAAATAAAGCTAAAAAAGCTGGTATTAATATAAGAGCAACCGGTACCAAAAATATCAAACCTGCATCAAAAGTTAAAGATATGGTAAGAGCAACTCCTTTACCTCCTATTGAAATTAAGAGAGGTCCGATAATTATTTGTCCTCCTAGCAAGTTTGCTAGAGATATATTCAAATATTTAGGTAAAGTATTAGAGATTAGAAATGAAAAAAGCTAAAAAATCAAAAGTTTTATTTCCCTATGGCATAGAGCATAGAGAAGTAATTGGATATTCGACAGATGGAAAAAAGACTCCATTGTATAGAATAAAAAGAATTTTACCCAAAAAGAGAACTACTAATAAGTCTATTTTTAGGGTATCAATAGTTTTGCTTTTACTAATATGTGGTGCTGTGTTCCTTGCTGGGTGTAGCACCACGCCAATAGTAGATAGTAGGGGCAAAAGTTCCGCCAATATTGAGGGGACGGCGGAACGATACCATGATGATTACTACACTTGCGTTAGTATTGTTGATGATAATACTAATGCTTTTGTAGATACATCAAAGGTAGTGTATAACAAACTAAGATGGAGAGTTCTTTGGCTATCGCCTAAGCTACAAACTAAAAGAGATTTAGTTAATAATTGCTTAGAGGGTCGTGGATATTCTGTCTTAAATAAATAATAATAAGGAGAAACTACAATGTCTAATATAGTTGATAAAGTCTTTGATAATAGCGAGGACGGAAAACCAAACTACGCAATAGATTTAGTCGATGGCACTAGGT